>MDTG01003358.1_pt1 | contig 12590 bp, 9 predicted proteins | sample 811421 | NCBI WGS metagenome assembly MDTG01 (sample SAMN05326645, study PRJNA326480) | marine metagenome | isolation source: seawater | place: Pacific Ocean: South East | collected 2011 | reverse complement strand
CCGCGCGCTCCCCGTGATCGCCGCCGCCGCCTCCGCCGAAGCGCCCGCCCCGGCCGCAGCGCGCGCTCACGCCGCGGCTCTCTCCGGGCAGCGCGATGCCGCCCGCCGCGACGCCTCCGCCGCGAACGCCGGCGACGCCCGTGCCCGTCTCGCCCCCGGCGCCGCAGTCCCAATAGCTGACGTCCGACCCGCCGGCGGAGGCCCCGTCGCCACCGGACACGTCGACCGTGCCCTCCACGCGGATCGCCCCCGTCGCGTAGATCTCGAGCACGCCGCTGCCGCTCGTCCGGAGCGTCGTCCCCGCCGGGATCACCACGTCCCCATCGAAGGCATGGACGCCGCTCGGGAGCGTCATCACCGTGCCGTCCACCACGTCGGGCACGAAGGCGAAGGCCCCGTCGCTCCCGTCGCTGGCGAAGCTCCACCCCTGGCAGCTCCCCTCGACGCAGACCGGCGCGCCGGCGTCGCAGCTCGTCGCGCAGTCGCCGCAGGCGAAGGGATCGCGGCTGGTGCGCGTCTCGCAGAAGTTGCTGCCCTCCTCGCCGAGGTCCATGTCGCAGTCCGACCAGCCGGGCGCGCAGGCGTACTCGCAGGCGCCCATCGAGCAGGTCGCCGTGGCGTCCGCGCCATCGCGGCAGGCCGCCGTGCAGCGCCCGCAGTTGGCCTCGTCGGTCATCAGGTTCGCCTCGCAGCCGTCCGTCGCGAGGTCGTCGTTGCAGTCGCCGAAGCCCGGCGCGCACTCGAAGCGGCACTCCTGATCGACGCAGGCCGGCACGGTGTTCGGGCCCGAGCGGCAGACGTTCCCGCAGGCGCCGCAGTTGGCGAGCCCGTCCAGGGGCGTCTCGCAGTCGAGGGGCATGTCGTCGCAGTCGTCGTAGCCGCGCGCGCAGACCAGCCGCTCGCAGGTGCCGGCGACGCAGGCGCCGAGCGCGTTCGTGCCGCCGCAGACCCGGTCGGCGCGCTCGTCGATCACGCCATCGCAGTCGTCGTCCTCCGCGTTGCAGTCCTCGTAGGCGTCCGGGCGCTTGCTCGGGTCCTCGTCGTCGCAGTCCCCCGCGCGCCGCGCGTAGCCCTCGAGGGGCACGTCGCTGCTCATGCCGCTCCCGGCGTCGTCGCCCCAGCCGTCGCCGTCGGCGTCGACGTACCAGGTCACGGTCTGGCAGGCGTCCTCGGCCGGCGTGGCGGCGTCGCAGTCGTTGTCGACGCCGTCACAGACCTCCTCGGCGCCGGGGTGCACGTCCGGGTTCCGGTCGTCGCAGTCGGCCTCCCCCTCCGGGTCGCAGGCGGCGTCCGGGTAGCCGTCGCGATCGTCGTCTTCGCCGTCGCCCTCGCCGATGCGGAAGTCCGCCGCGCCGTCGCAGTCGTCGTCGAGGCCGTTGCAGCGTTCGGGGGCGCCCGGGTGCACCATCGGGTCGTCGTCGTCGCAGTCGCCGGAGACGGGCACGTAGCCCTCGACGGCGACCGAGCCCTCGAGCGTCAGCCCCTCCGGATCGCCGTAGCCGTCGCCGTCCCCGTCGGGCCAGAGCGTGCGGACGCCGGTCTCGGCCTCGTCCACGCGCCCGTCGCAGTCGTTGTCCGCCTCGTCGCCGATCAGCTCCTCGCCGGGGGTGCTCGGATCCGTGTCGTCGCAGTCGTCCCCGAGGAAGGCGAAGTCGTCGGCCGCCGGGCAGCCGCGGATGGGCTGCTCCGGATCGCCGCGCCGATCACCGTCGGCGTCGACGAAGCCGCGCACCGCGACACCCTCGTCGACGCTGCCGTCGCAGTCGCCGTCGAGCAGATCGCAGAGCTCGGGGGCGCCGGGCGCGATGTAGCGCCGGAAGTCGTCGCAGTCCTCGCCGCAGGTCTCGCCGTTGCAGCAGAGCGTGGAGACGAAGCCGTCGCCGTCCCGATCCGGGCCGAGCGTCTCCGGGTCGCAGTCCTCGTCGTGGCCCTCCGCGTCGCAGACCTCCACGTTGCCGGGGAAGCGGTTCGGGTCGGCGTCGTCGCAGTCCGCGCCGCCGCACTCGGGGGCGTCGACGCCGTCGCCGTCGGCGTCGGCCACGTCGCAGGGCGTGACGCAGCGGTCCATGTCCTCGTCGCAGCTCTGGTCCGCCATGCACGGAGGCTCGCCGGCCACGCAGGCGCCCGCGCTGCAGGTCTCGGCGCCGTTGCAGAAGACGCCGTCGTCGCAGTCCGGGTCGGCGCTGCATTCGGGCGCGTCCAGGCCCACGGCGGCGTCGGGCATCTCCATGCCGTCGTCGTCGCCGCAGGCGAGCAGGCCGGTGAGCAGGCAGGCGAGCGCGATCCTCTTCCCCATCGCGGGGAGGGTACCGGACGCTCGCTTTCCGTCAACAGCGCATCTTTGTGACACAGGCGGAATTTGTGTCTGCAAGTGGGGACGAGTGCTCTCCGAGCTTTGCCCCGATGGGACCGAGATGTATGGCCGAATCGAGGAGGGCGGCCCCGGATACGGGGCGCTTCGCGGCAGCGCGGCTCGGCCTTGCGCTGGCGGCCCCCGAGAGAGGAGGCTCGTCCCATGCGCGCCACCGGGCTCCTCCTCGCACTCGTCCCCCTCGTCGCCTGCGGAGGCGGCGCGGCCTCGACCCCCGACCCGGTGACCCCCGGCGCGAGCGGGCCCACCTTCGCCATCGAGCTCGACGGCGACGTGCCCGTGGGGACGCGCTGGCGCGAGACGGTGCGCCTCTCTTCGCGCTCCGAGCAGCAGCTCGTCGTGCAGGGGCAGCCGCAGGGCGCGGTCGAGTCCTTCGCGGGGGAGCTGGTGGCGACGGTGCGGCTCGTCCGGACGACGCCCGACGGGCTGCAGGCGGAGCTCGAGTACACGATCGAGTCGCTCACGATCACCGAGGGCCCGCAGTCGGAGCTGGCCCCGGGCACGGTGGTGCAGGTGGTCCGGGGGGACGCGCAGCCGATCCGCATCGACGGGGAGCCCGTGGAGGCGCCCCTCGCGGAGCTGCTCGGCAAGCTCCTCTCGGATGGGCCCGACCGGGACGAGGACGCGGTCTTCGGCACGGACGAGGCGCAGCCGGTGGGCGGGACCTGGCCCATCGATCGGGCGCGGGCGGTGCAGGAGCTCGGGCGCGGCGGGCTCGAGATGGACCCGGAGCGGGTGAGCGGCGAAGTGACGTTGCTCGAGCGGGTGGAGGCGCCGGTGGAGGCGCTGCGCCTGCGGGCGAGCTTCCACGCGGAGGGCTTCGCCATGGCGGGGCTGCCGCCGGGAGCGACGATCCAGCAGGCCACGGTCGACGCGAGCATGACCTCGCTCTGGCCGCAGCAGGGGCTGCGGCTCGAGCGCGAGGAGGAGTCGACGACCGAGATGCACGTGGAGCTGCTCATCGAGACGCAGCAGGAGGGCAGCGGGACGCTGACCATCGACATGCGGCAGGAGCGCTCGCTGACGCGCGAGCCGCTCTGAGGGGCGGTTGACCGGAGGTCCCGGACGGGGCTTGGGGGGCGCGCCCAGACGGGCGAGAATGGGCTCCGTGGATCGGATGCGATGCAGTGGCGCGCTGCTCTTGGCGGCCGCGCTCTCGGTGATGGGCTGCGGTGACGACGACGGCGGGCTCGCCGCGGACGGGGGTGGCCCCGGGGTCGACGCCGGGGCCGGCGGCGGCGAGGACGCGGGCGGCGGTGGCGCGGCGGACGCGGGCGCGAGCGGCGAGGACGCGGGCGGCGGTGGCGCCGTGGACGGGGGCGGCGAGGACGCGGGCGGCGGAGGCGCGACGGACGCGGGCGGCCCGGCGCCGGTCGAGGGCTGCACCGAGGTCGGCCTCGAGCTGATCGGGCTGGTGAACGCCTACCGGCGTGACAACGGGCTGCCCGACATCCCGGCCTCGCCCTCGCTCTGCACCGTGGCCGCGACGCACACGCGCGACCTGGCCGACAACTCGCCGCACGGGGGCGAGTGCAACCTGCACAGCTGGTCCGACGCCGGTGACTGGTCGGCCTGCTGCTACACCTCCGACCACGCGCGGGCGAGCTGCATGTGGGACAAGCCGCGGGAGCTCACCGACTACCCTGGTAACGGCTACGAGAATTCCTACGCGGGGAGCTCGGACCCGGCCGCGGCGCTCGCGGCCTGGCAGCGGAGCGGCGGCCACAACGCCGTCATCCTCAACGAGGGCAGCTGGGCCGGCATGACCTGGCGGGCCCTCGGCGCGGACGTGCACGAGGGCTACGCGGTCCTCTGGTTCGGCGCCCAGGACGATCCCGCCCGCTGACCCGCCGCCTCTGCCCGCCGCCTCTGCCCGCCGCCTCGCCGCCGCTGCGCGCCGGCTCGGTGGCGGGGGGAGCGCTCGCTGTCGCTCGCTTTCGGAGCGCTCGCTGTCGCTCGCTTTCGGAGCGCTCGCTGTCGCTCGCTTGGGGGTGGAGGGGCCGTCCGCCGTCCGCTCTCCGCCGTCCGTCGCGGGCGCACGGCTTCGCGTGGAGGAGGCTGCGCGGGGGTGGGGCGCTCGCTGTCGCTCGCTTGGGGGTGGAGGGGCTGTCTGCTGTCCGCTCTCCGTCGTCCGTCGCGGGCGCACGGCTTCGCGGTGCATGCCGCGTTCGCGGAGCGGCGTGGAGGAGGCTGCGCGGGGGTGGGGGCGCTCGCTGTCGCTCGCTTGGGGGGGCTGTCCGCCGTCCGCTCTCCGTCGTCCGTCGCTGGCGCACGGCTTCGCGGTCCATGCCGCGTTCGCGGCGTCGGTGGGAGGAGGCTGGGGCGGGGGCCGAGACCATCGCGACCCACGGCCGTGATCCCCATGGCCCAGTTCCCCGTCCCCGAAAGCGAGCGATAGCGAGTGCTCCCCAAGCGAGCGAGAGCGAGCGCACCGCCGGGGCGCCGACCCGGCGCCAGCCGGTTCGGCGCCCCGGACGCGCGGTTCGCCGCCGCTGAGGGGCCGTTCGCGGAAGGGGCTCGGCGCGGGCGCCGAGGGATCGTAGGCTCCGGCCCGCCGGGCGGGACCCGCGGCGCCGGACGCTCCGTCGAGCCGCGACGCTCCGCGCGGCGGAGAGCAGCCATGACGAGCCCCGCGACCCAGCCCGAGCCCGCCGCCGCCGCGGCCCCCATCCCCTGCGTCGAGCCGGCCACCGGCCGCCCCCTCGGCCAGGTCCCCATCACCTCGCCGGCCGCCGTCCGCGACGCCATCGCCCTCGCGCGCGCCGCCCAGCGCGGCTGGGCCGAGACCTCCTTCGCGACCCGCCGGAGCGTCCTCCGCCACGTCCTCGAGCACCTCCTCGCCCACGCCGACGAGCTCTGCGAGATCATCGTCCGCGACGCCGGCAAGACCCGCGAGAACGCGATGATGGGCGAGATCTGGCCCGTCGCCGAGAAGCTCCGCTGGACCCTCGCCAAGGGCGAGCGCCACCTCCGCCCCGAGCGCGTCTCGAGCGGCCTCTTCGTCCACAAGAAGGCCACCATCGAGTACCGCCCGCTCGGCGTCGTCGGCGTCATCTGCCCCTGGAACTACCCGCTCCAGAACATCCTCGGGCCGGTCATCCCGGCGCTCTTCGCCGGCAACGGCTGCGTCGTGAAGGTCAGCGAGCACGTCGCCTGGTCCGCCGCCCGCTTCCAGCGGATCCTCGACGAGGCCTTCGAGGCCCACGGCCTGCCGAGCGCCCTCGTGCAGCTCGTCCACGGCTACGCCGAGACGGGCGCCGCCCTCGTCAGCGGCGGCGTCGATCTCGTCGTCTTCACCGGCTCCATGGCGAACGGCAAGAAGGTCCTCGCCGAGTCCGCCAAGACCCTCACGCCCTGCATCCTCGAGCTCGGCGGCAAGGACGCCCTCGTCGTCTGCGACGACGCCGACCTCGAGCAGGCCGCCCACTCGGCCCTCAACGGCGCCTTCATCGCCGCCGGCCAGAACTGCCTCGCCGCCGAGCGCGTCCTCGTGATGGACGGCATCTACGACGCCTTCGTCCAGCGCGTCGAGGCCATCGGTCGGCAGCTCACGCAGGGCCCGCCCCTCGAGTCCCGCGTCGACGTCGGCGCCCTCGTCACGCCCCAGCAGGCGGACATCGTCGAGCACCTCGTGAAGGACGCCCTCTCGAAGGGCGCCCGCGCCCTCGTCGGCGGCCAGCGCCCGGCCCGCGACGGCAACTACTTCGAGCCGACCATCCTCGTCGACGTCACCAGCGACATGCTGATCATGCACGAGGAGACCTTCGGCCCGGTCATGGTCGTCGGCCGCGTGCGCGACGACGCCGACGCCATCCGCACGGCCAACGACACCCAGTACGGCCTCTCGGCGACCGTGATCTCGAAGGACGCGCGCCGCGCCAAGCGCATCGCCGACGGCATCGTCGCCGGCAGCGCCTCCATCAACGACTTCGGCTTCACCTACATGGCCCAGGACCTCCCCTTCGGCGGCACGAAGGGCTCGGGCTTCGGGCGCCTGAACGGCCGCGAGGGCCTCCGCGCCTGCACCAACGTGAAGGCCGTGCTCGAGGATCGCTTCCCGATCCACATGCCCTCGCGTCTCTACCCGACCGAGGCCGGCTCCTACGAGCTCGTCCGCGGCACGCTCCGCACCCTCTACGGGCGTGGCCTGAAGGGGCGCGCGGCCGGCGTGCGCGACCTCGCGACGACCCTCTCGGCCAAGCTCCGCGGGAAGCTCGCGTGAGCGCCGCCGGGACCTTCGACTACGTCGTCGTCGGCGGCGGCTCGGCCGGCTGCATCCTCGCCGCCGAGCTCTCGAAGGACGCGCGCGTGCTCCTCCTCGAAGCCGGCCCGCACGCGGAGGCGCACCCGGAGACGCTCAGCGCCGACGGCTACAAGGAGGCCTTCACGAACGACGCGCTCCTCCACGAGCGCTTCAGCGTGAAGGACCCGCGCTGGGGTGATCGGCGCCTCTTCATGGGCTCGGGGCGCACGCTCGGTGGCAGCGGCTCGATCAACGCGATGGTCTACACGCGCGGCGCGCGCGAGGACTTCGACCAGTGGCCCGAAGGCTGGCGCTGGGACGACGTCGCGGCGGGCTTCGAGGCGCTCGAGCGCACGCTCCGGCCGCACAGGCGCCCGCCCACGGACTGGACCGAGCGGAGCATCCGCGCCGCCGAGCTCGCGGGCTTCCGGCGGAGCGAGGACCTGAACGACGGCGACCTGAGCGGCGTCCTCGGCTACGAGTGGATGAGCTACGAGGGCGACCGGCGCCGGTCCTCCTTCGCGGCCTTCCTCCAGCCGGCGCTCGGGCGCGAGACGCTCCGCGTGGAGACGGAGGCCTTCGTGGAGAAGGTCCTCTTCGAGGGCACGCGGGCCGTGGGCGTGCGCTGGCGCCAGGGCGACGCCGTGCACGAGGCGCGCGCGAGCCGCGAGGTGATCCTCGCCGCCGGCGCGCTCGCCTCGCCGGCCATCCTGCTCCGCTCCGGCGTGGGCCCGGCGGCGGCGCTCCGCGCGCTCGGCATCGACGTGGTGCTCGACCGCGGCGGCGTCGGCGAGAACCTCCACGACCACCCGAACGTGCAGCTCTTCTTCCGCGGGAGCCGCGAGGTCGACTGCCACTACCCGCAGCTCTACGGCTTCCACCGGGCCAACCCGGCGTCGGATCTGCCGCCCGGCCAGGCGGACAGTTGCTACGTCTTCTACCCGGCACGCTCGAGCTTCCGCGAGGGGCTCCTCCGCCTGCTCCCGGGCATCGCGCTCCCCGAGGCGCTCTACGACGTGCCCGCCTTCCCGAAGGCCATCCGCGGCGCCGTCGACCTCGCCTTCCGCCGCCGCCTCGTGCAGCGCTTCGTCGCGCGCATGTGGGGCATCGTCGTCATCCTCGGCAAGCCGAAGAGCCGCGGGCGCCTGAGCCTGAAGAGCGCGGATCCGAGCGTGCGCCCGGCCATCGACCCGGGCTACTTCGCCGACCCGGAGGACATGGAGACGCTCCTCCTCGGCGTCGACAAGGCGCGCGCCGTCGCCGCGCAGACGCCGCTCCAGCGCTTCGGCGCGAGCGAGCTCCTGCCCGGCCCCTTCGTGCGCTCGCGGAGGGCCCTCGAGAGGTGGGCTCGCGCGAACGTGATGACGACCTACCACTACGCCGGCACCTGCCGCATGGGCACGGACGCGGACGCCGTCGTCGACACGCGCCTCCGGCTGAACGGCGCCGAGGGCCTCCGCGTCTGCGACGCGAGCGTGATGCCCATCACCCCCGTCGCGGCCCTGAACGCGCCGAGCATGCTCATCGCCCTCCGCGCCGCCCACCAGATCGCCGAAGCCCACGCGGGCCCCGCGAAGACCGCCCGCGCCTGATCGGTCTCGAGCCTCTGCTTGAGAGCCTCCGCTTTCGAGCCTTGCCCGCGGAGGCGGCGCGTGGTCACGTGCGCGCGACTTCCCGGCGCGCGAGGACGTCGCGGAGACCCTCGGCCCCTACCTCGCGCTCCGCTTCCGCCCCGATCGCATCCCGGCCGAGACGGCGCGGCGCATCGCGGAGACGGTCCCGAGCCGGATCGCCTACCTCGACTGCCTCGACCTCTCGATGGCCGTCCTGCCCTGAGGGGAGCCGGGGGGGCGGCTCCTACTCGTGTGGGATGACGTTCTTCAGCGTGATCCCACGCCGGACGAAGAAGCTCGCCGAGTCCTCGGCGACCTGACGCCCCTCGAAGACCTCGAAGAGCCCGACCTCGGTCGAGCCGGTCTCTTTGCGCGTCCACTCGTGGCCGCAGTCGCACGCGAGGTTCGCGAGGTAGGTGGCCTCGTGCACCCGCCGCGGCCCGAAGCGTCCGCTCGGCGCGAAGCCCGCGACCTCGCGCTCGCTCCGCGCCTTCTCGGACCAGTGCTTCACGCGCCCGGTCTTCCGGCACGAAGGGCATCGGCAGCGGCGCCGCTCGGCCCACCAGGTGACCGTGCCGACGACCGCCAGCACGGCGAAGACGACGAGGAGCACGTCCCCGTACACGCCCCAGAACTCCGCGAGGTTCACGATCCCTACCCCCTCGAGCGGCCCACCGGCCGCCCCCGACCTCCCGGCCGGCCACACGTCGGCGGCACACCCAGCCGCCTTTGTTCCGACGCTACACCCGGATCTCGGAGCGCGCCAGTCGCCCGCGCCTCCTTCGCCGGGAGCCGCCCCGAGGCCGCCGCGAGCGGGGGATGTCGGACGCCGGGCCGTCCTCGGACGGTCAGCCCGCAGGACACGCGGGAAGGGCTCCGCAGGACGGCCGGGAAGGGGTCCGCAGGACGGCCGGGGAGGGGTCCGCAGGACGGCCGGGAAGGGGTCCGCAGGACGCGGGACGGGGTCAGCAGGACGGCCGGGAAGGGGTCCGCAGGACACCTGAGACGGGGTCCGCAGGACTCCTCGACGTCGGGGCCTACGCCTCGTCGGGGTAGGGCGGGTACTGCGGCACCTCGTCCGGCACCGGCCACTGGTCGCCCCAGAGCGAGGCGCCGCCGTCGATGTAGAAGGTCTGCCCGGTGATGAAGTCCGCCTGTGCCGAGCAGAGGTAGACGATCAGGTGCGCGACCTCCTCGGCCACGCCGAGGCGCTTGACCAGGTTCGCCTTCTTCGCGTCCTCGAGCAGCTGGGGCGGGTACTGCTTGGTGCCGCTCGTCCGGATCACGCCCGGCGCCACCGCGTTCACGCGCACGCCGAACTGGCTCCACTCGACGGCCAGCGACTTGGTCATGTTCTCCACGCCCGCCCGCGCGGCGCCCGTGTGCACCATGCCGGGGAAACCGCGGGCGATCTGCGCGATCACGTTGACGATCCGGCCGCGCTTCTGCGGGAGGAAGGCCTTGTTCGCGACGGCGTGGGTCACGTTCCAGGTGCCCTGCAGGTTGTTGCGGACCACCGCCTCGAAGCCGCGCGGCGAGAGGTGCTGGGCCGTCGTCGGGAACTGGCCGCCGGCGTTGTTGATCAGGATGTCGATCTTCCCGAGCGCCTCGAGCGTCCCGTCGACCCAGCCCTCCACGGCCTCGTAGTCGCGGATGTCCATCGGCGCCTGATGCACCCGCGCCCCCTCGCGGAGCCCCCGCAGCGCCTCGGCCGCCTCGGCCAGTGGCTCGGGGCGCCGGCCGCAGATGGCCACGTCGGCGCCGAGGGTCACGAGCTCGCTCGCCGTCGCGAAACCGATGCCCGTGCCGCCGCCGGTCACGACGGCGACCTGCCCCTCGAAGAGGCCCGCTTGAAAGATCGTCATGCCGGCGGGCGGGATAGCACGGGGCGGAGTGCGGAGCTAGACGTCGAGCTTCTCACTCGTGCGCCCATCTCCGACCAAGCGGTGCTCAGCCCTCGCGGTCGTCGCCGTCGCCATCGTCGGCGCTCTCGGCGAGCTCGAACAGCTCGCGCACCAGATCGACGAGCGCCACCGTGTCGAAGGGCTTGTCGAGGGAGGCTACCACGCCGAGCCGCCGGGCCACGTCGTCGCGAATCGCGCTCGCGGAGAGGAGCACGACCTGCGGGCTCGCGTCGGGGTAGCGCCGCCCCAGCTCGAGCAGGAAGCCCTCCCCGTCGAGCTGCGGCATCATCAGATCGGCGACGATGACGTCGGGCATGGGCTCGAGGTGCCCGAGCGCCGCCTGCCCGTCTTCGGCGAGGCGCACGTCGAAGCCCTCGTGCTCGAGGAGCCGACCGATCATCCGCCTCAGGTCGGGGTCGTCGTCGACCACCAACACGGTGCGTGCCTCCTCCACGAGCACAGTCCTAACCCGCTCCCGTCCCGCCGGGCAATGGGAATGCGCGAGCGGGCCTCGCTCGCGGCCCGCGCTTCGAGGGAGCGTTCCGGGGGCGGCGGGGCTATGCTCGCCGCGCATGAGCGCCGAGACGACCGCCGAGGACGCGCCCGCCGCGAGGACGGAGGAGCGCCGGGGCGAGAGCGCCTCCGAGCCGCCGCGCCCGACCCCCGGCCGCGGGACCCCCGCCGGGGAGGCGCTCGAGCAGGCGCATGCGGCCTTCACGGCCGGCGACTACCGCCGGGTGCGCGCCCTGACCGAGCCGCTCCTCGACCACGACGACGCGGACGTCGCCCACGCGGCCGTGGCGCTCCGGCGGCGCACGCAGGTCGACCCGGCTCAGGTGGTCGTCCTGGCCCTCTGCCTGGGCTTCTTCGCCTGGGTCGTGTGGAAGTGGGTGCTCGGATGACCGGTGATCTCTCGCGTGCTCTCTGCCGTGCTCTCTCCCGTGCTCTCTCCCGTGGCGCGCGCCTCGCGCCGTCGTTCGCACGGCTGCTCACGCCGCTTCTCGCCCTCCTGCTCGCCGCCTGTGGGGGCGCCCAGACGCCCGGCGGCGGCGACGAGCCGCTCACGGCGGCGCGCCTCTACCCGCTCGCGGAGGGGAACGTCTGGTCCTACGACGTCGAGACGGGCGTGGGGCCGCCCGTGCTCGCCATCTCGCGGGTCATCGGCGAGCGCGGCGAGGTCTTCGAGGTGCGCAACGACGGCGGCGACGCCATCGAGTACGAGCGCCGGCCCGAGGGCCTCTGGCGCGTCGAGTCGGAGACCTGGCTGCTCCGCGGGCCCATCGAGGTCGGCACGGAGTGGGCGAGCGCGAACGGGCGCACGGCGCGCATCCGCTCCGTGGACGAGCGCGTCGAGGTCGCGGCCGGCACCTTCGAGGGCTGCGTGCGCGTCGACGAGGCGGGCGGCGGCGACGGGCGCGACATCTTCACCATCTACTGCCCGGACGTCGGGCCCGTGGTCCTCGAGACGGGCCTGCAGGCCGAGCTGAGCGGCATGCGCGCCTCCGTGCGCGCCGAGCTCCGGGGCTACATGCTCGCCGAAGAGGGGGCCGCCGCCGACGAGTGAGCGCGGCGCTCCGTCCGTTCGCGATGATCTCGGTCGAAGGCGTCTCCCGGTGGTACGGCCCGCATGCGGCGGTGCGCGAGCTCGACTTCGCGATCGCCGAGGGGGAGCTCGTCGGGCTGCTCGGCCTGAACGGCGCGGGCAAGACGACGACGCTCCGCCTGCTCGCGGGGCTCCTCCGGCCGACCACGGGCACCGTGCGCCTCGACGGCCTGGACGCGGACGCGCCGCTCGCCCGGGCGCGCATCGGCTTCCTACCCGACCGGCCACCGCTGGCCGACGAGCTCCGCGTGCGCGCCTACCTGCGCTACGCCGGCGAGCTCCGGGGCCGGCGCGGCGCGGCGCTCGAGGAGGGCGTCGCGAAGGTGCTCGGGAGCTGCGGCCTCGAGGCGGTCGCGGACGAGCCCATCGCCACGCTCTCGCACGGCTACCGGCAGCGCGTCGGCATCGCCCAGGCGCTCGTGCACGCGCCGCGCCTCCTGCTCCTCGACGAGCCGATCCAGGGGCTCGACCCGATGCAGATCGTCGAGATGCGCGAGCTCGTCCGCTCGCTCCGCGGCGCGCATACGGTGATCCTGAGCACGCACATCCTCGGGGAGATCGCGCGCACCTGTGATCGCGTGCTCCTGCTCCACGAGGGGCGGCTCGCGGCGGAGGGCACGCAGGCCGAGCTCCGGGCGGGGGCCGGCGGCGAGGGGCGCGCGCTGGTCGCGCGGGTGCGGGGCGAGGCGGCGGCGGCCCGGGCGGCGGCCGAGGCCGTGCCCGGCGTGGAGGCGGTGGAGCTCGAGGAAGAGGACGGGGCGCTGCGGCTCGAGGTGCGCGGCGAGCGGGACCTCCGCGAGGCGCTGGCGGCGGGGCTGGTCGGCGCGGGGCTCGGCCTGCTCGCGCTCGGCCCCCT
>MDTG01070852.1_pt1 | contig 12591 bp, 12 predicted proteins | sample 811421 | NCBI WGS metagenome assembly MDTG01 (sample SAMN05326645, study PRJNA326480) | marine metagenome | isolation source: seawater | place: Pacific Ocean: South East | collected 2011 | reverse complement strand
GTAACAGTATAATCTATATTCATAACGAATCAGTTTGATTATGAATCTAGCCTTTGCTATTTACAAGTAAATTCTGATGAATCATTTATATAATTTTATTGAATTAACACGTTTAAAAAAACCAGTAGGTTTTATGTTGTTATTTTGGCCTTGTCTTTGGGGTCTTACGATAGGTTTTGATTTTAATAATGATATTAAAATATTTTTAAAATATACATTTCTTTTTCTGTTTGGATCAATACTTATGAGATCAGCAGGATGTATAATTAATGACATAGCTGACAAAGATTTCGATTCTAAGGTTGAAAGAACAAAAAATCGTCCAATTGCATCTGGAAAAATTTCAATTAATTTAGGGGTAATTTATGCTTTAGCTCTATGCCTACTAGCTTTTAATATATTACTTCAATTTAATACATTAACAATAATTTTAGCCTTAGCGTCAATGCCACTTGCTTTTGCATATCCATATATGAAAAGACTTACTTACTGGCCACAATTATTTCTTGGAGTAACGTTTAATTATGGTTTAATTCTTGGTTGGACCTCTACAAATAGTGAAGTATCCATCATTCCTTTAATTTTTTACTTAGGTGCCATATTTTGGACATTGGGTTACGACACCATATATGGATATCAAGATATTAAAGATGATGAAATAATAGGAGTAAAATCTACATCGATTAAATTTAAAAGAAACCCAAAAATTTTCATTTCATTATGCTACCTAATATTCACCTTAAGTTTAATTTATGTAGGATATGGTATGAAATTTAATTCAATTTATTTTTTTATTAATATTTTAGCTTTTTTACATTTATTCATTTACCAAGTTTATTTTTTAAAAATTGAAACATCAGATGATTGTTTAAAAAAATTCAAAGCAAATAATTATTTAGGGTTTTTAATATTTATTAGTTTAGTTTTAGGGAAAGTTATTTTATGAGTAACAATTTTCAAATCTTAAAAAGATTATATTTAGATTATTCTAAAAACTATATTTGGAAAATAGTTTTATCTGGTTTGTTTTCTCTCGTAGTTGCCGGCGCAACCTCAGCTATAGCATATCTTCTTGACCCAGCAATAAAAAAAATTTTCGTGGAGAAAGATCAAACATTGATTTTTATTATACCTTCATTAATAGTTGTTGCTTTTTTTGCTAAAGGTATATCCTTATATGTTGCTAGAGTTTTAATGATATCGGTTGGAAACGATATTAAAAAAGATATGCAAGATGATATGTTAAAATCTTTGATTAAAGCAGATACAGATTTAATTCATGACAAACATAGCGGTAAATATTTAAATCATGTTTTAGGTGATACCGCACATATTGTAAATTTAGTTAGTACTACCATTTTAAATGCATTTAAAGATAGTTTAACCCTTATTGGATTATTAACTGTAATGTTTTATCAAAATTGGAAGCTTTCTCTAATTGCAATTTTAATGATTCCTATTGCAACCCTTGCTGCGAAAAGTCTTGGTAAAAGAATTGGTAAGGTCACTACAGAGGCTCAGGAAAAAACTGGGGAGGCTTCTAAATATTTAATGGAATTGTTTAAAAATCACAAACTTATTAAGATTTTCCAAAGAGAAAATTATGAAACTGAGAGATCAAGTAAATTTTTAGGAGACGTTAAAGAAAAAGCAAAAAAAATTGCGATTGTTTTTACTAGAGCTTCAGTAATAATGGAGCCATTGACCGGTATAATGATTGCAATATTAATATTTATTACCGGAAAATTAATTATAAGTGGAGAAATTGATATAAATAATTTTTTCTCGTTCTTAGCAGCAATGATGCTAGCTTATCAACCCGTGAGATCCCTAGCAACCTTAAATGTTGGTATTAATCAAGGTTTGTCTGCTGCGAAAAGAATTTTACCAATTATTGATACAAAAAATAAAATTAAAGATTCAAAAGATAGTAAAAATTTAAATCTTACAAACTGCGATATAGAATTTAGAAATTGTGATTTTAAATATACAGGTAATCAAAATTTAATTTTAAAAAAGATTAATTTAAAATTTGCAGGTGGAAAAATGACTGCCTTAGTAGGACATAGTGGGGCTGGAAAGTCATCGATATTGAATCTAATACCAAGGTTTTATGATTGTATAAGTGGTGAATTGTTTATAGATGGTCAATCAATTTATGATGTGAAATTAAATGAATTAAGAAAAAGAATTTCAATAGTTACTCAAGATACAACTTTATTTGATGATACTATTAAAAATAATATTCTTTATGCCAATCCAAACGCTAGTGATGATGAGATTTTTGATGTTGCTGAAAAATCTTTTGCACATAATTTTATTAAAGATCTTCCAAATAAATATGAAACTGTGATTGGTGAGAATGGCCTTAGATTATCAGGAGGTGAAAAACAAAGGATTTCTATAGCGCGAGCAATGCTGAAAAAAGCGCCAATAATTCTCCTGGATGAGGCAACCTCTTCATTAGATGCCGAAACAGAAAACAAAATTCAACAAGCAATGAATGTTCTTACTAAAGGACGGACTACAATTGTGATTGCCCATAGACTTTCTACCATTTTGAACTCAAATAAAATTTTTGTGATAGAAAAAGGTGAAGTTTCTGCTGAAGGAACTCATGATGAGTTATTGAAAAAATCAGATACTTATAAAAATTTTTATGAAAAACAAATAAGAAAAGACTAATGATATTGTTGGTTTATAGATTTTTAATAAACTTAGTTTTAATATTATCGCCTTTAATTATCTTATTTCGTTTAATTAAAAAAAAGGAGGATTTAAAAAGAATTAAAGAAAAATTTGGTTTTTTCACAAAAAAAAAAATTAAAAAAAAGTTAGTTTGGTTCCACGGTGCTAGTGTTGGTGAATTACTGAGTGTAATACCATTAATTGAAAATTTAGAAAAAAATAAAAAAATTGATCAAATACTCATAACAACATCTACTTTAAGTTCAGCTAAAGTTTTTAATAATTTTAAATTTAAAAAAACTATCCATCAATATTTTTATATAGACACAAATAAAATATCAAAAAAATTTATTGATTATTGGAAACCATCATTGGCTATATTTATTGACTCAGAAGTATGGCCTAATACTTTTTTAAATTTAAATAATAGTAATATTAATACAATTCTTATTAATGGTAGAATTACAAAAAAATCTTTTAAAAGATGGAAATTTTTTAATAATTTTTCAAAAAAGATATTTCAATGCTTTACGGCAACTTATCCATGCAACAGTGAAACAAAAAAATATTTAAAATTTTTGGGGGTTAAGTCTATAAAGCAAATTAAAAATTTAAAATTATCTCAAAAAAAATACAAAAAAAATCTAATTTCATCTAAGACTAAGAATTTTTTTTTCAATCAAAAAGTATGGTGTGGTGCAAGCACTCATAATGGAGAGGAAGAATTTTGTATAAATATCCACAATAAACTTAAACAAAAAATCAAAGATTTAAAAACTATTTTAATTCCAAGACATATAAATAGAAAAAATGATATAATTAAAATTTTCAAAAATAATAATTTACAATTTCATTGTCATAGCTGGTCGAAAAAAATTGCAAAAAATATTGATATTTATTTAGTTGATACTTATGGTGAAGCGGAGACTTTTTATTATTTAAGTAAAATTGTATTCATGGGCGGTTCACTTATTACGCATGGGGGACAAAATCCCTTAGAAGCAGTCAGGCATGGATGTAAAATTATTCATGGACCAAATGTAAATAATTTTAAAGATATTTATAAACTTTTAGGAGACTCAAAAATATCAAAAAAAATTAATTCTGAAAAAGATGCTGTAATTAGTATTGATCCATTTTTAAAAGGTAAAAAACGATCTTCTTTAATTGTTAGAAAAATTGAGATGATGGGTATAGAAGTATTGGATAATATTACGATAGAATTAAATAAATATATTTAAAATGATATTTAAAAAACCAAAATTCTGGGATTTCCAAAAACCTAATTTAATTTCATATCTTTTACTACCATTAACCTTACCAATTCTTATTAATAATTATTTTCTTAAAAGCCAAAGAAATAAGGAAAATAAAATTTTTAAAATTTGTGTTGGAAATATTTATATCGGTGGAACAGGGAAAACTCCACTATCTATTAAGATTTGTAATTTGCTGAGTCAAAAAAATCTTAAATCAGTTATTATTAAAAAGTTTTATAAAGACCAAGTGGATGAACGCAAATTAATTGAAAATTACTCAAATTTAATTTGTAATAAAAGTAGGATTGAAGCTACGGAAACTGCGATAAATCAAAATTATAAGTATGCTGTTTTTGATGATGGCTTACAAGATAGATCTATTAATTACGACCTAAGATTAGTTTGTTTTAGTAATTTACTTTGGATTGGAAATGGTTTTTTAATTCCAGCTGGGCCACTAAGAGAAAGAATTGGATCATTAAAAAAATATGATGCTGTAATTTTAAATGGTGATCCATTTTTAAATGTTAAATTAATAGAACAAATTAAAAAAATTAATGACAAAATTGAAATTTTTGAGTCAAACTACAAAATAAAAAATATAAAAGATTTTGATAAACAGCATAATTATGTCATTTTTTCAGGTATTGGAAATTCAAAAAGTTTTTATGAATTGTTGAAAAATAATAATTTTAAAATTTTAAAAGAGTTTAAATTTCCTGATCATTATTCCTATAAAAAAAAAGATTTAGACGAAATCTTTAGTTTTGCAAAAAAACAAAACTCAAAAGTTATTACTACTGAGAAAGATTTTGTTAAAATTAATGATGAATTCATAGATAAGATTAGACCTGTGAAAGTAGATTTAAATATAAATAATCAGGAAAAATTTATAGAATTTATAAAATTTAAACATGAAACTAATTAGCTATTTTTTCCAATTTATATTTATAAAAATATTATTTTTTATATTTAGGATTATAGGTTATGAAAATGCATCAAATTTTGGGAAAATAATTGGGGAAAAAATTGGTCCTATTTTTAAATCAAAAAAAATATTGAAAAAAAATCTAGGTTTTATTTTGCCAGATATAAAAGCAGAACAAGAAAAAATAATTATTAAAAATATGTGGGGAAATTACGGAAGAATTTTATCTGAATATATGTTTATTAAAGATTTTAGAAATGAAAAGTTAAATGAGTATATTGAGGTGGTTGGATTAGAAAATTTAAAAAATATAAAAGAAAAAAATTTACCAGTTGTTTTTGTTTCTGGCCATTTTAATAATTTTGAATTAATGGCTATGGAAATTGAAAAATCAGGAATTAAACTTGGAGCATTGTACAGACCTTTAAATAATATTTTCTTAAATAAAACTATGGAAGAAATAAGAAGAAAGTATATCTGTAAAATTCAAGTCAAAAAAGGACTTTCAGGATTGAGAGAAATTTTGACACTATTTAAAAAAAATATTTCTATTGCTTTAATGATTGATCAAAGGGTGACTGAAGGTATCAAAACTGATTTATTTAATCATCCTGCTTTTACAACATCAATTCCAGCACAACTTGTTAAAAAATTTAATTGTCCAATTGTTACACTTTATATTGAAAGAATTAATAAAGTTAAATTTAAAATAATAATAAATAAACCAATTTATTTTGAAAATAATCATGATTTAAACGATATAACAAAAAATCTTAATGAGTGGCTTGAAAAAATGATTTTAAAGAATCCAGAGCAATGGATACTTACACATAATAGGTGGAAATTATAAATTTAAAAAATCTTTTCTTTTTTTTTTGCTGCTTCAATATGAGAAAAATAAGCTTCTTGTAATTCAACATTCCAATAGGTTAATTTTTCTAAAGGTATCATTTTATTTGATACAGCGCATATAACATGATCACCTGGAACTAGAATTTCAAAATTATTTGGTAAATATTTTAATTTAGCTAATTTATTTTTCATAATTAATATATATTAAATAATTTTATAATATATGAATATTGGAATTATTGGAAGTGGTGGTCGAGAACATGCATTATGTTTAAAGCTTTCGGAATCTAAGATTGTTAATAAAATATTTTGTTTTCCTGGAAATGCTGGAACTAGTCAATTAGCTGAAAATGTAGAAATAAATATTGATGATTTTAGTAAAATTAAAAAAATTTCTGAGGAAAAGAATATTGAGTTACTAGTGGTTGGTCCTGAAAAACCACTTGTTAACGGTATTGTTGATTTTTTTAAAAATACCAAAATAAAAATTTTTGGACCCAATATGGTTGCATCACAACTGGAAGGATCAAAATCTTTTACAAAAAAATTATGTAAAAAATTTGACATACCAACATCTAAATTTGAAATTTTTAATTCCAAAAATGGTGCAATTAATTTTATTAAAAATATTAATTTTCCGATTGTAATCAAGGCAGATGGCCTGGCTGCTGGGAAAGGTGTGTATATATGTGAAAAGAATAATGAAGCTGAATTAGCAATCAATGAAATATTTGATGGAAAATTTGGAGTAGCAAAAGTTGTTTTAATTGAAGAATTTCTTAAAGGTGAGGAAATGAGCTTCTTTGTAATTTGTGATGGCAAAGATTATAAATTTTTTCAAACTGCTCAAGATCATAAAAGAGTTGGAGAAGGAGATACTGGTAAAAACACTGGCGGCATGGGCGCATATTCTCCATCAAGACTTAATAACCCTAGATTACAAAATAAAATTAACAAAAAAATAATTGAACCTACTTTAAAAGGTTTAAAAGATCTTAATACTGAATATGTTGGTTTTCTTTACGTGGGATTAATGATTATTAAAGATGAACCATACCTAATAGAATATAATGTGAGAATGGGTGATCCAGAATGTCAAACTATATTACCTTTATTAAAATCAGACTTGGCAAAAATAATTTTATCTTGTTGTGAAAAAAAATTGAAGTCAGAAAAAATTGAGTGGTTTAACCAAAAAAGTATTTGTTTTGTGCTATGTGCCAATGGATATCCTGATAAATATGAAAAAAAAGTAAAGATAGATAATCTTAAAAATTTAAAGATTGAAAAAAATAGTAATTTTATTTTTCATGCGGGAACAATAAATATAGATCACGAAGTATACTCTAATGGTGGAAGAGTTTTGAATATTGTTATAACATCTAAGATTTTCAAAGACTGTAAAGACAAAGCACTAGAAATATTAAGAAAGCTGAACTGGACAGGTGGTTTTTATCGAAAAGATATCGGTTATAAAGTTACGAGTTTATGAGAATTATATCTGGTAAATATAAAGGCAAAAAATTAAATCAACCTTTAGATAAATTCACAAGGCCACTCAAAGATATGACTAAAGAATCTATATTCAATCTTTTAGAGCACTCAAAGCTTACAAAAGTTAAAATTGAAAACTCTATAATTCTAGATCTTTTTTCTGGATCAGGTTCTTTTGGTTTAGAGTGCTTATCAAGAGGAGCATCAAACGTAACTTTCTGTGAAAATTATCCACAAGCATTAGAAATTTTAGAAAAAAATATTAAATATTTCAATTGTAAAGATAAAATTAATATTATCAAAGATAATATATTTGATTTAATAAAAGTAAAAAATTATTTCAAAACCAGGTTTGATTTAATTTTTTTAGATCCACCTTTTAAAGAAGAAAAAATAAATGAATTAATATTAGATATTAAAAATTTACATATATTAGATAAGAATGGAATCCTTGTTCTTCACAGAAACAAAAAAGATAAAAATATTATTTCTAATAATTTTAATGTAATTTTAGAAAAAATTTATGGGATATCAAAGATTTTTTTTATTAAACTATAGCTTTTTCAAAATTTTATATGTTTCTGTTTTAATAAGTTCTACAGAAGGTTGATTAAAAGGATTTATGTTTAACATTTCTCCAAGCAATATAGTCTCTAACATAAAAAAAATAAATAATTCACCTAATGATGTCTCTGATCTATTGACTACATCAAAACTTCGATAAGGAATTTTTTTCTTATTAAATACATTTTTTGTAGCTTGTTTTTGAGATAATTTAATTTTAGTTAGTTTATTATTTTTTGAATTATCTATAATGTCAAAAAAAGTAAAGAAGCAATTTTTTGGTCCATCGAGGTACATTTGCATCAGACTATGATTATCTCTTGGAAGATTAGAAATAAATGGTAATAATCCTATAGATTTTTTTCCTAAACTTTCAGCAATAAGCTGCTGATACCATTTAAAAAGATCGTCAGAATTTTCATCGTAATTTAAAATTATTGAATTTAGTTTTTTTCTCTTAATTAAATTAAAAGTAAATGAAACATTTTTAATTAATTCATTAATAAATGTCTTATTTTTTATTAATTTATCGAATACTTTGAATTTTTTTTCATCTAAACCCATAAACATTGCTGGCAACATTCCTGCTTCTGACAAAACTGAATATCTACCACCAATAAAGTTTTTATGATCAATTATGTCGCCCATTAATTTCCTCCCAATCCTTCGTAAGGAATTATTAGAATTTTCACAAACAAATAGATTTTGGTTCTTAAATTTGAGACTCTCAAAATTTGATATCGTTTCTAATGTTTCTCCAGATTTTGAGATAATTATATTTAAAGTTTTAATAGAAGAATTAATCTTTTTATTTGGACTTATATTATCTACAAAAACAAATTTTTTTTTTATCTTATGATTTAAGAAGCTGTAAATTGCTTTTGAGCCTAGTGATGAACCACCCATTCCTATCAAATTAAAGTTGCGAAATTTTTTATATTTTTTAATTTTTTTTTTATTAAAACTATAATTGTAATTTTTGTAAAAACTTTTAAAAAGTTTTGATTTATAATGTGTTTCAAGTTTTTTTTTTAATTTTTTTTCTGGTTTTGTTTTTTTTACATTTTGGAAATTTTCAAATATTATGTTCTTACTAAACATTAATTTTTATTTATTTCTTTCAATATAAAATCCTCTGCGGATTGATTTTTAGACTCAATTTCCTTAGTTTCACCTAAGGACTTGACTAGTTCTTCTATCTCTTCATCTATCTCTTGTGATTTATCTTTCTTACTGTTTACTTTTGGAACTGGTAGTTCTTTAAAATTAGGAGGAATTTCAAGAGGATTTTTTTTCTCAACTAAAAACTCGTCACTATTTTCTTGTTTTTTACCAGTTAATCCATCTTTTAGAGTCTGACAAGAAGTTAAAAACAATATTAAGCAGATAAGAGTTATAGTTTTATTTTTCATATTTAAATTTATTTTTTACATCACTTTTATTTAAAAATAATTCAACAAAAATAAGGCATATAACTCCAAAAGTAATGAAAATATCAGCCACATTAAATATAAACCAATGAAATGTTTTATAATTTATATCGATGAAATCGGGTACAGCTGCATAATTTAATCGATCGAACAGATTTCCCAATGATCCTCCTAAAATCAAGCTTAAAAATAAACTTCTTATATCTTGATAATTTATTATAAAATAAATAATTACTAGATTTATAAAAATAATTAAAATTGTAATAAAATTATATACTAAACTATCTTTAAAAGAGAGCAAACCAAATCCAATTCCACTATTCCATACTAAAACAATATTAATAAAATCATTAATATTAATATCTAAACTTAAGTTTTCTTCAAAAAGGGTTATTACATAAATTTTGGAAATTCGATCTAAAAAGAAGACTAAAGCTATTAAAGATAAATAAATAATTAATTTTTTTAAATTCACATTAAACATTTAATTTAAATTACCATGTCGCTCACAGATCTTAGGTGAAATTTTCCAACATACACTACACTTATTACCTTTGGCCTTAAAAGTTTCAACATTAATATCGTCTTTTAACTTCTCATCTAAAATAATTTCAGCATTTGATGTGATACAAATCTCCGAAAAGTCATAATTTTTTGCTAAACCATAATTTTTCAAACCAAGATAAATTTTAATTGACGCTTCAAGACTTGATCCTATTAATTTTTCCTCTCTTTTTTTTTCTATACTATGATTAACCTTCTCTCTTATTTTTATAATTTTTTGCCAATTTTCCTTAATTTGGGAATTAGACCAGTTTATTTTAATTTTTGGAAAATTTCTTAAATGAATACTTTCGTCTGAGTTTTTATTTACTAATTTATAAACCTCTTCAGTGGTAAAAGATAATATTGGTGCAAACCATTTAAGCAAACAGTCTAGAATCACATTTAATACCAAAATACAATCTTTTCTTTTTTGTGAATCTTTTTTATCGCAATAAAGGGAGTCTTTTCTTATATCAAAATAAAAAGATGATAAATCTACAGTGCAAAAATTTAAAAGTTCTTTGTACAAAGAATGAAAATTATAGGATTTAAAATTACGCATAAAGCTTTCATTTAATTCAAAAATTTTATGAAGCATATATTGCTCAAGTTCAGGTAATTTTACTGGATTTACTTTATCAAAACTACTCTCAAAAAAGTTGTCATTTAAATTTCCCAATAAATATCTAAATGTATTTCTTATCTTTCTATAAGCTTCGGCATGCTGTTCTAAAATGGTATAATCAATTCTTAAATCCTCAGCATAATCTGAAGAGGCAACCCAAATTCTCAAAATATCTGCGCCATACTTTTTTAATATGTCATCTGGCGATATAACATTTCCAGTTGATTTAGACATTTTAAGTCCTTTTCCATCAACTACAAATCCATGTGAAAGTATCTTTTCAAATGGCGCCTCTCCTCTGGTTCCACAAGATTCTAATAATGAGGAATGGAACCAGCCTCTATGTTGATCAGAACCTTCAAGATACATAGTGGCTGGCCACTTTAAATCTTTTCTTTTTTCCAAAACAAAAGAGTGAGTCGAACCACTATCGAACCAAACTTCGACAATATCTTGTAGTTTAATATAATCTTTTGAACTATATTTTTTTCCTAAAAACTTTTGTGGATTATCAGAGAACCAACAATCTGATCCCTCTTTTTCATAGATTTGTGCAATATTTTCAAAAACTTCATTATCAATCAAAACATTTCCATCTTTTTTTGAAATAAATATTGGTAAGGGAACTCCCCAAACTCTTTGTCTCGACACACACCAATCAGGTCTTGTTTCTATCATCGATCTTAGTCTCTCTTTGCCTTTATGTGGAAAAAATTCTGTCTTATCAATTGCCTTTAATGCTTTATTTCTTAGTCCGTGACTTTCCATAGATATAAACCATTGGGGTGTTGCCCTATGGACAAGAGGCGCTTTTGACCTCCAAGAATGTGGATATGAGTGTTTAAGTTTTCCATTATTTAAAAGCTTTTTATTTTCTTTTAACTTTTCAATGATTACTTTATTAGCCTTGAATATATGAATCCCCTCAAATAATGGAATATTTTTTGTATATTTTCCATCATCATCGACTGTCTCTAAGGCTTTAATTCCATTGTTTAAACATAAATTAAAATCATCTGGTCCGTGACTTGGTGCACAATGAACAATGCCTGATCCCTGCTCGGTAGTCACGAAATTTGCATCTAACATTGGAACATCATATTTGTAACCAAATTCATAAAATGGGTGTTTACAAGTAGTATCAATAAATTTTTCACCAGTAAATTCACTCAGCTTTTCAAATTCTTTTATTTCAGAGTCATTTACAAAATTTTCCAATAAGTCTTTAGCTATAACTATTTTTTTTTTGTTAAAGTCTCCTTTATCTTGTATTTTTATAATTAAATATTTCAGTGACTTATTAAATGCTAAGGCTTTATTAGCAGGTATAGTCCATGGTGTTGTAGTCCAAATTATAATTTCTGAGTCCTTGATATCATCATGGTTTGTTTTTTTTACAGGAAAGGAAGCATATATAGTATCTGATATGTGATCCATATATTCAACTTCAGCATCTGCTAAAGCAGTTTTTTCAACTGTAGACCAAAGCACAGGTTTAAAACCTCTGTATAAACTTCCCTCTTTGAGAAATTTTCCAAGCTCTCTTACTATTTGAGCCTCAGCATCAAAACTCATCGTAGAATAATAGTTATCCCAATCACCTACTACTCCAAGTCTTTTAAATTGGTCCTTATGAATTTTTATCCATTTACTCGCAAATTCTCTACACTCTTTTCTAAATTCAACTATTGGAACTTCACTCTTATTTTTTTTATTTTTCTTATATTGCTCTTCAATCTTCCATTCTATTGGAAGTCCGTGGCAATCCCAACCGGGAACATACACCGAGTCTTTTCCGTCCATTTGATGAAACTTAATTATGATGTCTTTAAGTATTTTATTAAGCGCTGTGCCCATATGAATATTACCGTTTGCATATGGTGGACCATCATGAAGAACAAATTTTTCTTTGCCCTTGCTTTTATTTCTTAATTTTTTATATAGATCTATTTTAGACCAATATTCAACTAAGGGGGGTTCTTTAGTTGGCAAATTTGCTTTCATCGAAAATGAAGTTTTTGGTAAATTTATATTTTCTTTAGACATTAATTTTTAATTTTTTTTGATAATTTTATATCTTTTTTTATCTGATTTTTAAGTTGATTAATTCCAGTAAATTTTTTTTCTCCTCTTATAAATTTTATAAACTCTACTGATAATTTCTTATTATAAAGATTTCCACTAAAATTAAATATATTTACCTCT
>MDTG01047940.1_pt1 | contig 12591 bp, 11 predicted proteins | sample 811421 | NCBI WGS metagenome assembly MDTG01 (sample SAMN05326645, study PRJNA326480) | marine metagenome | isolation source: seawater | place: Pacific Ocean: South East | collected 2011 | reverse complement strand
GATGATCTTGAGTATACAGATTTAGATCTTGATTCAGATTGGGGAAATGAAACCGCTAGTTTAGCATATCGTCGTGTATTCAATGAAAAAATAATAGGAAATTTTTTATTAGCAAATAGTCGTTTTTATACGAGATTTGGTTTAGGTGGTGAAGCGGGAATTAATGAATACAACCCTTTAAGAGATGTAACATTGGCTGGTGATATATCTTATTTTAAAAGCCAGGAGCTCAATTTATTTTTTGGAGCTGAACTTAAAGATTTAGACATAAAATATAATTCAAGATTTAATGATGAAACTTTATTTGATTCAAAAACAACACCCTCTCAATTAGCTTTCTATTCGAAAGTAAAATGGAAGCCAAATAAAAGATTTATTATTGAGCCAGGTATTAGAATAAGTACTTTTTCGAGTCATAGTTCTGGATTATATCCCGACTTTCGTTTAAGTAGTAAATTTATAATTGATGATGATCGTTTTATTAATTTTGCCATGGGAAACTACCATCAATTTATTTCAACGTTTCAAGATGATTTCACACAACAGATACTTGATAGTTGGTTTGCAATAGATGAAAAAGGTGAGCCTTCACGAGCTTCGCAGTTTGTTTTAGGATACGAGCAATTTATGAATAGAGGAATAAAAGTTCAAATTGAAGGCTATTACAAAAACATCACTGATATGCTTACTTATGAAGAAAGACGAGCAACAACAGATGGTCGAGTAGAGAATGAAAGCATACTTGATCTTTTAACACCAGCTGATGGGTATGCATATGGAGCAGAACTTTTTATACAGAAATCAATAGGTAAGTTAAGTGGTTGGGCTGGTTATTCCTGGTCTGTAAGTAGAAAAAAAATGAACAATAAAGAGTACTTTACAAACTGGGATCGTTCTCATGTTTTTAATATTTTATCAAATTATCAAATAAATAAAAAGTGGGAATTTAATTTAAAATATACGCTTCAATCTGGACAGGCCTTTACCCCTATAAACGGTTACTTTTTAGAGAATCTTCCAGGAGGATCAGAACAGAATTATCGCACAATACCTGCTACAAGGAATGGTGGTAGATACCCATCATATCATCGTTTAGACTTAGGTGCAGTGTGGCATCAAAAGAGTTTTGATATATTTTTTCAAGTAATCAATGTGTATAATAGAGAAAATATTTTTACATATACTTATCCACTTGGGAATACGTTTAATGGAATTGATGATGATGGTGATTGGAATCGTAAAAAACATGATAGTAATGGAAATGGAAGACCTGATAAAGGGGAGCCAAATGTCGATGAGAATGATGAAGGTCGCATACAAAGAAATGCTGTTAGTCTTTTTCCATTAATTCCAACAATTGGAATCACCTGGAATTTTTGATGAAAAAAGTATATATATTTAGTTTGTTCCTTCTCATTATGGGATGTGATGGATTTAATGATGCAGAATCTCCCTACATTGAAAAGTATGTGGTTTTTGCCAATTTATCTGGCAATCAAGCAATGATAAATGATACAGTTTTTGTTTCAAGAAGTGCTTCATTAGATGAAACTATAGATGCTGAGAAACTATGGGTAGATGATGCAAAAGTAACTATATCTGGGGATATGATTGATGTTCAAGCCTATCCTGTGTCTGGTCGTCCAGGTCGTTATCAAACAGATAAGTCAATTATTTATTTACCTGGGAAAACATATAAATTGACAGTTGAAGTTGGAGGACAAGTTTTGTCTTCAGAAACTACCATTCCAAAATCTTTAAATATTGATACTAAAACTGACTTGACAAGTTATACTTGTAGGGATGGTACTATTTTGGCAATTCCTGAAATTAATGTTAATAATGTGGATGAAAATGGTGACCCAATTCAAGGAAAGGTGGATACTCTATTATATAACTATGGTCAATGTTTTACAGGAAGCTTCGCTTCGTATCCCATGTTTATGCTTGATTTTACAATAGATGACTCATCAAAGTTAGTTAGAACATTGACCTACGCTCTTGAGACTGATAGTATGGACTTAGAACCTGAAGAAAATGGTATTTTTTATGATTACAATTGGAATAGTGTTCGCGATAGCACATATATTAATTTGATTTACGATACCAGTTTTGTTAATAGAGTATGGAAGGGTCAATATCAGCGAGATATGAATAATAATCCATCAAGAGAGAATCCTTTTGTGTGGAATGTAGAAACAACACCTATTAGAATGAGTTGGTTATTCTTTAACTACTACGGTCTTCAGTTAATTACTGTTCAATCTACAGATAAGAACTATTATAATTATTTAAAAGGAGATCCGATAGGAAATAATATATACGTATTGCCCGGTTCAAATATTGATGGTGGTTATGGTTTATTTTCTTCTGATACTTCTGTATCATTTTATATTTATTTAAAAAGAGGTAAAGACTACTCAAAAGATTCTTAAGATTTCACATCTTGAGAAATTTAATTTCCAATAATTTTTGCAATATTTGTTGTAACTTTTATAATTCTTTTGAAATTTGGCTATATCCAATTGCCACCAAGCCACTAGCCTTATATTAATAACTGATTTATTTTTTCATTGAGGAGGTTTAAATGAAATCGTTAATTAAATATACTTTTATAGTATTTACTTTTGTATCACAATCTTTCGGTTTAGATGAGAAAAATAAAGCTAATTATGATTTAGCAACACAATTTGCTCCATACAAAATTAAAAAACTTACTTATTCGACATCTTTGAATCCTAAATGGATTCAAGGAACAAATAATTTTTGGTATGAATGGAAGTCGTCAGATGGGAGTGCTTTTTATATTGTTGATCCTTTAAAAGGAACCAAAGAAAAATTATTTGATAATGATAAAATAGCATCTCAGTTAACACGGTTAACACTTGATCCATGGGATGGAAAACATTTACCAATAGAAAAAATAAAATTTGTTAAAGATAATATAATTCAATTTGATGTTAAATCATCTCAAGATGAAGAAAAAGATGAAATAGAAGATGATGAAAATCAAGAAGAAGAAAAAAGGAAGAAGAAAAAAGCGAAAAAGAAAACTTTTCATTTTGAATATGATATCAAAAGAAAAACTTTAAGGGAATTAGATAAATGGGAGGCCCCTGATAATCATCCTGATTGGGCGAGTATATCACCTGATGGTAAAACAATCATTTTTGCACGTAATGATAACCTCTTTAAAATTGATGAATCTGAATATAATAAAGTTTTAGAAGCTCGTCTTGATAAAGATAAAAAAGCAGCCGATAAAGCTTCAAAAAAACTAAAATTAGATGAAATCCAATTAACTTATAATGGTGAAGAGGATTTTAGTTATTCTAATTCAAGGTTCTGGGCTCGTGGGACTATTGATTCAAAAAGAGAAAAAGAAAAGAATGATCGAAAAAAAGTTAATGTCTATTGGTCGAAAGATTCTAAAAAGTTTGCACTTATTCGATCAGATAGAAGAGAAGTGAAAAATTTGTGGGTTATTCATTCAGTTGGTTATAAAAGACCTGAACTTGAGACATATAAATATGATATGGCTGGTGACTCCTTAGTTTCTCAGTATGAAATGATGACCTATGACTTAGATTCTGATCGCTCTACAGTGATTAATACGGAACACTTTAAAGATCAAAGAGTAGGAATCTATTCAGCAAGAAATTTTATTTATCCAGATAGTGATGAGCCAAGAAGAAATTTGTGGCTTTCTGAAGATTCAAAGCATCTCTATTTTTATAGACAAAGCAGAGATTGGCAAAAGGTAGATGTTTGTCGAGCTGATACTGAGACTGGAGAAGTAGAAGTGCTTTTTGAAGAGAGATTAAATACATATATTGATTTACAAAGACTTGAACTAATGGATAATGGAAATATGATTTGGTGGTCTGAGAGAGATGGATGGGGACATTTATATTTATATAATTCGAAAGGCGAAGTCCTTAAACAGCTTACAAGTGGTCCATTCTCAGTTCGTTCCGTTGTTGGTATTGATGAGGCTAAAGGGAATATATATTTTATGGCAAATGGAAAAGAAAAAGATGAAGACCCTTACTATCAACATTTATATCGAGTTTCAATGGATGGGACGCGATTAAAGTTATTAAATAGTGGAAATTTTGACCATCGAGTAAATATGGATGAATCAAATAAATATTTTATTAGTAATTATTCAAGGGTCAATACACAACCAAAGTCAGCTCTCTATAATACCATGGGTAAAAACATACTTGATTTGGAAGAATCGGATATGTCACAATTAACAGCTGCTGGGTTTAAGTATCCGGAGCCATTTCAAGTGAAATCAGCAGATGGTATTACAGATATATATGGGGTTATGACCAAACCTTTTGATTTTGATCCAAATAAATCATATCCAATTATTGCTTATGTATATCCAGGACCTCAAACCGAATCTGTGGCAAAAGCCTTCAATCAATTGAGGCATCACACAACGCACTTAGCTCAATTTGGATTTATTGTTATAACGATTGGAAATCGTGGTGGTCATCCTTGGAGATCAAAATGGTATCATAATTATGGTTATGGAAATTTGAGAGATTATGGACTGGCGGATAAAAAATCTGGAATTGAACAATTAGCTGCTAAGCATAGCTTTATTGATATGGATCGTGTAGGTATTTATGGCCATTCAGGTGGAGGATTCATGTCTACTGCTGCTATGTTGGTTTATCCTGATTTTTTTAAAGTTGCTGTTTCATCTGCTGGGAATCATGAAAATAATGTTTATAATAGTTATTGGTCAGAAAAACATCATGGTATTAAAGAAGTTATAGATAATGAAGGTCGTATAACATTTGAATATGATATTGATAAGAATTCCGAAATAGCTAATAATCTCAAAGGTCATTTATTGCTTACTACAGGAGATGTTGATAATAACGTTCATATGGCAGGTACATTGCGTATGGCAGAAGCACTAATTAAAGCTAATAAGAGGTTTGACTTTTTTATATTTCCAGGCCAGCGTCATGGCTTTGGAAGTATGAATGATTATTGGGCATGGTTAAGAGCAGAATACTTTGTTAAGCATTTAATTGGTGATAACTATTGGAATGTTAATATCAATCAGTTAAATCTGGAGAAAGAACAAAATAAATAGGTGGTTTTATAATTAAAAATTGTAAGTCAATAAATGGATTCATGATAATATTTTGTTTTATTATATATGGATGTAATAACAGTAGAATTATAAATCCAAAAGGGTACACCACCGAAAATATAATTTTAGTTACCCTTGATGGTGTTCGTTGGGAAGAAGTATTTACTGGTGCGGACCCAAATATTATTAATAATGATACACTTGTTGTTGATGTTGAAAAAACAAATAAAAATTATTGGCATGACAATGATATTCAAAGACGTAAGAAGCTGATGCCATTTCTATGGTCAACAATATCTCAAAGTGGTCAGATCTATGGTAATAAATTAAAAGGTAGTTCAATGGAGTTAACAAACCCCTATTTTTTTTCTTATCCCGGCTATAGCGAATTACTTACTGGATTTAGCGATGATAGTGTCAATAGTAATAATAAGAAATATAATCCTAATAAGAATGTATTAGAGTTTATGAATGAAAAAGATGGATTTAGAAATGCTGTTGCAGCTTTTGCTTCATGGGATGTTTTTGATTGGATAATTAATAATCAGCGTAACTCATTTACTATTAATTCAGGTGCATATCCCTTAGAGGATAAAAGAATAACGGTTAAACAAAGATGGATGAATTCATTTATTTCAGAAATTCCTTATCCTGGATATGGTCGTGGAGTACGCTGGGATGTTTTTACTTATGAATATGCTTTTGAATACCTCAAATTGAATAAACCAAGAATTTTATATATTGGATTTGATGAAACAGATGGATTTGCTCATGATACAAAGTATGATAAGTATCTTTATGGTATTAATCGTTTAGATAGGTATATCGAAGACTTATGGACTTGGATTCAATCAAATGAAAAGTATAAAAATAAAACAACAATGATTATTACAACAGATCATGGTAGAGGAAAGTATAAAAATAATAAGTGGGGAAGTCATGGGTCGAGTATACCAAATTCAAAGTATACTTGGGCTGGTATCATAGGTCCTGATACACCCCCTAAAGGTGAGATAATACAATCAAATACTATTTATATGAATCAAGTTGCTGCAACAATTACTCATTTATTAGGTTATGATTATTCAACAAATGAGGAAGCTGGCACAGTTATTTATAATATGATAGCAAATTGAGTTAAGGTGTTCCAACACCATGTGCCCAAACTAATGTACCTCCAAGGTAAGCTGTAAAAAAAACAGCACCTACCAATAAAGCTAAAAAAGCAAAAGCCATTATGTCGATTCGTCTATCATTTTTGTAATTATAGAATAAATAGATCCAGAAAATAAAAAAAACAATTGACCCCCAAGTCACCAAATTACCCATCGTTTCATGCAGCTTCATTAAGCTGATTATTTCAGTTGAATAATTATTTTTACCAGCTTTTGCTAGTTCCCATTCTCCAGTAATTGAGGCAAAAATAGAAAACATTGCTGATAGACCAACTAACCATAAACCAATTGTTTTAGAAATCCAATTTGACTTAATAAGGTGTATTGAATGAAAAATAAATGCGCCAAAAAGAAATGCAATAGGGAAATGAACTAGGAATGGATGAAAAGTAAAAGACACTATATTAATTATATTATTTAATTAATATAATTTTTTTGTAGCCCGTAGGGGAATCGAACCCCTGTTGCAGGAATGAAAATCCTGAGTCCTAACCACTAGACGAACGGGCCACTTTTTATAAAAAATTTCCTATAAAGCGGTTGCAAACTTATATGCCCTAATCATTAATCAGCAAACTTTATATATTAGTCTTCTTTTACATCAAGGATGTCAAGCAGTTCACCTTTTTGATGCAACTCCATTGTAATATCGGCTCCTCCAATTAATTTTCCTTTAACAAAAAGTTGAGGAATGGTTGGCCAGCCTGATTGCTCTGATAATTGTATTCGAATTTCTGGATCTTCAAGTATATTAACATCCTTATATGTTACACCATAGTGGCTAAGTATTTGCACTACCTGATTTGAAAATCCACACATAGGCATATCTTTTGTGCCTTTCATGTAGAGGATAATTGGGTTCTCTTTTATGTCATTTTTAATTTGTTCTTTTAAGTCCATTAATTTTCCTGTGAATTATGTTTTTCCCATTCTTTGATGGAAAATGTTTTTAGTTGGAGCGCATGAATCTCTTTTGTCATATGATCTCCAATAGCATTATATACTTTTTGATGTTGTTCAATTAAAGATAAACCTTCAAAAGAAGAACTAATTACAACAGCACTAAAATGATCTTTCGAGCCTGTTGTATCCACTACTTCTATTCTAGCATCCGGAATGCCATTCTCAATTAATATTTTTACCGCTTCTGGTTCCATTTCAATTTCGATTATGCTATATCAAATTTAATTTATCTAAGAGTATTATAAAAACAAATCAATTGATTAATGATCTTTATTAAATATTATTCTCAAAACATTTATTAAATTTCATGCTTAAATGAAACTATATAGTTGGAATGTAAATGGCATTCGTGCCGCTGAGAAAAAAGGATTTCTTAACTGGTTAGATGAAGTTCAACCTGATATCCTATGTGTTCAAGAAACTAAGGCGAATATCGATCAGTTAGGTTCATCACTAATTAAAGATCATGGTTATCATACCTTTTGGCATTCTGCTGAAAAAGCAGGCTATAGTGGAGTAGCTACATTTTCTAAAGAGAAACCACACTTTGTTCAAAAGGGATTGGGTATAGATAGGTTTGATTCTGAAGGGCGTGTACTAATTAGCGAACACGATAACTTTTTGTTATACAATATATATTTCCCAAATGGGCAAAAAGATGATATTCGATTAAATTATAAATTAGATTTTTATGATGAATTATTGCCAATAATCAATGAGCAAGTAGAGAGTGGAGTTAATGTAATTGTTACTGGTGATTGGAATACTGCTCACCATCCAATTGATTTAGCAAGACCAAAAGAAAATGTGAAAACTTCAGGATTCATGCCTATAGAAAGAGAAAAGCTTGATGAATATATTGAATCTGGTTGGGTAGATACATTTCGACATTTTCATCCTGATCCTGAAAGATATACTTGGTGGACCTATCGGTTTGGTGCACGACAGAGAAATATAGGATGGCGTATTGATTATTTCTTTGTGAATGAATCCTTTGTCTCAGAGGTTGAAGACGCTGAAATTCATGAAGATGTAATGGGTTCAGATCATTGTCCTGTATCAATAACAATTCAAGATGAGGGATTTTAGTTTTATTTTAATGATATATTAAAATCAATTAAAAAGCTTATTGATTACATGATCAATATTAATGTTTTCTTTTGGCTTTTTAAGGCTACAAGTAATTGTTGGTAAATATTCTTTTTCACCAAGATTTATAGTTTCAATAAATTTAAAATTTATTATTGAAAAACCAGCATTTTGTATTTGATTAATATATTGCTTAATTAGATCTTTTTCACCAATCCCTGGAATTGTAATTAATATCCCGTTATCAGATAAAATTTTTCTTAAATGATTAAAGGTTTTTAAATAATCCTTTGAGTAGTAAATACTTTGAGTATCTACTATACAGTCAAAGTATTTATTGGGATAATTTATTTTATTCATATCCCTCACCATAAAATCAATATTGTTAAGATTTAATTTTTTCTTCATATTATTTGCTTTTTTAACTGATTCGAAAGAGAAATCAATTCCAATAAATGATGATTCTGGAATTTTTAATGCATAATAAGTAGTTAGATATCCAATACTGCAACCAATATCTAAAATTGTTTTGAATCCATTTAAATTTTCTATAACAAAATTACTACTAGATTCGTAAGAACCATATCTCTCTGAAAGTATTAATGATTGTAGTATTTCTGATTTACCAACAGCACCATAAAATTTTAAATTATCTATGAAACTTGATGAGGGGTCAGCTTTTTTACGTTGATTAAGAAATTTTAATTCATCCTTAGTTGGCTTAGACCAATTTGAGTACGCAAAATTCTCAATTTCATCAAAGCTTTTAAAATGAAAAATATTAAATAATTTTAAATGTTCTTCGAAACTCACTTCGTAAAAAATTGTTATTTATTTTAGGAATTATTAATCAGCTAAGCTATTTATATCATCTCTAATCAAAATTAAAATAGCAGATTGAGGGACAATTAAATAATCATCATTCTCAATTTTAACTTCAATTGAGGCCTTATTTAAAAATAATGCCATATCACCAACATCGGCTTGAGTTGGAATATATTTTACTGATGAAGTATTATTATTTGACCATGGTTCTTCAATATCTTCATCAGGATTTCCCAAAGGTATACCAGGGCCTACTTCAACAACAATGCCGCTAAGAATTTCTTGTTTTTCTACAACACTTGGAGGAAGATAAAGCCCAGCTTTAGATTTTTTCTCACCACGGTCTGGCCTTATTAATATTCTATCTCCAACAACAAGAATCTCTTTATTTTTGCTTCTCATGGTAGAAATTAAGGATGTTTTTTCTGTTAGTACAAGTTGCATGAAAATATTGAAAATATAGTTTTAAAAAGCGAAATTTAATGAATGGATGTTCAATTAAATATTGTAAAAACTAATGATGAGAAGAATTTGGCCCTTAATATTAGAAGAGAGGTCTTTATTAAGGGTCTCAATATTCCTGAGCATTTAGAAATTGATTCGAATGAAGAATCTTCTAAATATATATTAGCCAAAGTAGATGGTAAGTCAGTTGGTACAGCTAGGTGGAGGAAAACAGATGAAGGGATGAAATTAGAGCGATTTGCTGTTTTAAATGATTATAGATCTATTGGTATTGGAACAATGATGACCAAATTTATTTTAAATCAATTGAAAAATTCTAAATTAATTTATTTAAATGCACAAGAATCTGCCATTTTCTTTTATGAGAAAATGGGGTTTAAACCTATAGGTCCAAGATTTAAAGAAGTTAATATTGAACATCAAAAAATGATTTATTCAAAGGATAGCTAGATTAAAGCAGTCGTTTTACTATCATAAATTTCCACTTATATTCTACCTAATTTGGATAATCTAAATACTAGATAAATAAAATATCATGACTGGTTCAATATACCGTCGAATGGGGCAGCTTTTGTTCCATTTTTGGCCATATATACTTATATCATCCATTTCAGCAATAATATTTGTATTACTGAATAGTATATCTATCTGGTTAACTGCATCATTTATTAATAATGTTTTAACAGATTTTGATAAAATTGTTCAATCACAAATGGAGTGGGCTTCTAAGTCAAATCTTACTGCTAATGAAAAACTTAAATACTGGACAAATTTATTTATTTTAAGAGATACACCAACTCAATCACTGAAAATTCTATGTTTTACAATACTAGGAGTTTTCTTCATAAAAAATATTTTTCTTTATATAAAAAATATCCTTCTTAGAATTGTTGAATTAAAATTAGTCCGTGATATTAGAAATCAACTTTATAAGCATATCCAAACATTATCTTTGGGATATTTTCATAAACGTCATACTGGTTCTATAACTTCGATTGTAATGAATGATGTTGAGCAGCTTCAAATTGCACTAGGAGTTGTCTTTCAAAGATTATTTGTTGAGCCGATCAATATTTTGACTTTCGTCACTCTTTTATTCATCATTAGTTGGAAACTTGCTTTTATTGCAATAATTATTATACCATTAGCAGGTATTGCAATTATAGGTATTGGAAGAAGTATTAGAAGAAAATCAAGGAGAACGCAGAAAAAAATTGCAGAAATTATGCAAATACTTACTGAAACTCTTTCTTCCATTAGAATTGTTAAAGCCTTTGTAAATGAAAAAGAAGAAATAAAAAAGTTCATAAAAGAAAGTGAACACTATTTTAAGTTACTATTCAAACGTGCAAGATTAGATCTTATTGCAGGTCCAGTAACTGAAAGTTTTGGAGTAATAATAGGTGTGGTTTTGCTATGGTATGGTGGGACTGAGGTTTTATTACAAAAAGGTCTCGAACCAGAAGATTTTATTCGATTCATCTTGATACTATTTTCAATTCTAGGGCCAATTAAACAAATGAGCAATGTTAATTTAAAAATTCAAGCTGGTGCAGCATCAGCAGAACGAATTTTTAATTTATTAGATACTCCACCTGAGATTATTGAAGATCCAAATCCAATAGAGATCCAAAAATTTAAAAATTCAATTATTTTTGATAAAGTTCATTTTGAATATCATGATGGTGATGATCAAGTTCTTGATCAGCTAAGTTTTACTATTAATAAAGGAGAAGTAGTAGCGATGGTTGGCCCAAGCGGAGCAGGAAAATCCACAATAGCAGATCTAATTCCTCGATTTTTTGATGTTACAAATGGAAAAATTGAAATTGATGGATATGATATAAGAAAACTATCTTTATCTTCACTTAGAAATACAATGGGGATAGTAACGCAAGAGGTTATTTTATTTAATGATACAATTAGAAATAATATTGCTTATGCTCAAGCAAATGTAGGTGAGGACGCAATTCGTGAAGCAGCAGAAGCAGCAAATGCTTTAGAGTTTATTGAAAAAACACCAAATGGATTTGACACCTTTATTGGTGAAAGGGGAGCAAAACTTTCTGGAGGCCAAAAGCAAAGATTAGCTATTTCAAGAGCATTATTAAAAAATCCACCGATTTTGATTTTAGATGAGGCAACATCTGCATTAGATACGGAGTCAGAAAAAAAGGTTCAAAAGGCAATTGAAATGCTAATGAAAGATAGAACAGCATTAGTAATTGCACATCGCTTATCAACTGTTCAAAATGCAGATAAAATTATTGTTATAGATAAAGGTAGAGTTGTTGAGACAGGTAACCATGAAGAGCTTTATGAAAAATATGGTTTGTACAGAAAATTATATGATATACAATTTAATTAGATGAAAAATAAATTAAATATTTTTTTTAGCAATTCCATTTCTGCTCATAAGTGGGGAGGGGGTGAAAAATGGATGGTTACAGCAGGGAAAGGACTAAAGGAGCGTGGCCATCATGTAACACTTTCTGGAAAATCAAATTCAGTTTTTTTGACAAAGGCTAAAGAATCGGGATTAGATATATTACCTTTAAATATATACGCAGATTATAATCCTTTTAAAATTCTTCACACAAAATGGATTTTAAAAAAGAAAAAAATTGATGTTATTGTGTTAAACTTAAATAAAGATATTAGAGTCGCTGGTATTGCCGCAAGAATGGCAGATATTCCTGTGATTATTGCTCGAAATGGTATTCAATTATTTTCTGATAAATGGAAACACAAGATGACAATAAAATTAGTTGATGGAATTATTACTAACTCTAAATCAATTAAGAATGCCTATAATCAATTTTCTTGGATGAATAAAAATAAAACTACAGTTATATATAACGGTTTGAGATTGAAAAAAAATATAAAACCTTTAGATATAAAAACAATTTGGAATATTCCTAAAAATCATGTGGTATTTGTAGCAGCTGGCAGATT
>MDTG01411958.1_pt1 | contig 12592 bp, 8 predicted proteins | sample 811421 | NCBI WGS metagenome assembly MDTG01 (sample SAMN05326645, study PRJNA326480) | marine metagenome | isolation source: seawater | place: Pacific Ocean: South East | collected 2011 | reverse complement strand
ATATTCATAGTTGGACTGTTGTTTAACAACGTTAATCCTTATGCGGGTATTACAGCAGTAATATTCGGCGTGTTACTTTACGCCTTCTTTAGTTTCGTTCACGCACCATTTGAACTGCACTATATTCACCTTATGCTAGTAACATTGATTTGTTGTATCGCAGTAGCCTTGGGTGTGAATAAACTTGTGTTCAAACAGAGCGCGCAATGGCGAGGCAGATTGGTTGACGCTGATTAGGTAGATTAAGCAATGACGCCGGTGAACAAAATTGTGATTGTAGGTGGTGGAACTGCGGGGTGGCTAACAGCCGGCCTGCTGGCCGCTACCCACTCTAAACAAGCCTCCACCGGCTCACGCTTGTCTGTAGCGGTAATTGAATCTGATTCGATTCATCCTATTGGTGTGGGCGAAGGCACTTGGCCTACCATGCGCAGCACCCTAGCTAAAATAGGAATTGAAGAAGCTACTCTCGTCCAACAAGCGAGTGCGACCTTTAAACAGGCGAGTAAGTTTGTCAACTGGCACACTGAAGGGGAACGCACTGGATACTACCACCCCTTTAGTGCTCCCCAAGGCTCGGCCAGTGTAGACATAACCCCGTATTGGTTACACAACGACGCATTAAATGAGTATGCCTCAGATGTATGTTTTCAACCTAGCCTGTGTGAACAAGGTCTAGCCCCAAAATTAACGGCGGATTCAAAGAAAAGCTTCAGTGCCAATTACGGCTATCATCTTGATGCCGGTAAATTCATTAACGTATTACGTGATCATTGTAAGAAACAGTTAGGCGTTGAACATATTATTGATGATGTCACCGATGTTGCTACTGATGACACTGGCATAAAGCATGTCGTCACACAAAATAATGACCAAGTTCGCGGTGATATTTTTGTTGATTGCACAGGTTTTACGGCACGCCTTATCAAAAAAGCACTAGATGTTCCCATGGAAGATGCATCCACTGTATTGTTTTCAGATTCAGCTTTGGTGCATCAAATTGCATATTCAAATGAACATCAGCCTATTGCTTGTCATACCCTTTCTACCGCGCAAGAAGCTGGCTGGATATGGGATATTGGCTTGCAAAACCGCCGGGGTACGGGCTACGTTTATTCGTCGAAATTTCAATCAGACGACGAAGCAACTAAAACATTTACGGCTTATCTAAAATCAATAAACCCCAACGAAGAGTTACCTACTAGTTTTAGAAAAATTAACTATAAAACTGGTTATAGAAAACGCTTCTGGGAAAAAAATTGCGTAGCTATAGGTTTATCTAGTGGCTTTTTAGAGCCCCTTGAGGCCTCATCGCTAATGTTGATTGAGCAGAGTGCAATCCAACTTGCTGAGCAATTACCCGCCTATACACAGGTGATGCCCCACGTGGCAAGCCGCTTTAATCGGGCGTTAACCAATAAGTGGCAAAGCACTATAGAATTTTTAAAGCTGCACTATGTACTTAGTAATCGTAACGAAGACTTCTGGTTAGCAAACAGAGCACCGCAGAGCATTCCGAAACGGTTAACATCTTTGCTTGAAGAGTGGCAATACCGCCCTATTCTCGATAGCGATTTTACTGATGGGAATGAAGTATTTAGCGCACAAAGCTATCGCTATATACTTTATGGAATGTCACCTAAAACCGATTTAAGCCAATATGTACGCGCAATGAGCCAATATGACGGTGCCGATAAGCATTTACAACTGAATAAAGCCCTCATCGCTCAATTGATTTCGCGTCTTCCTTCTCATCGCGGCTTAATTGATACAATGCTTAATAAGCATTAAGCCTAATACACCTTAATTTAATCACTCAGGTATTGTTATGTCGTCATATACGCCGTTAGATAGCCAAGCTCATCACAACCTTCGTATTAAGGTAGATAAAAATTTTAGTCACAGTGCCGAGTTTAACTTAGTGGCTTTAGGCTTCAATGAGATTGCCAGTATTGGCGGCTGTATGCCTATAGTAGTTACTGCAAATGACACAAACCATTCTCACACACTAGCGGCAGTGGTTGGTTGGCCCGAGTTCGGTAACGTATTTTGTAGCGACACTGAATGGATGGGGCATGCCGTGCCGCTGAGCATCCAAAGCCATCCATTCAATTACGCTGTTGAGCAAGACAAACTCACTGTGTTGTTTGACGAAAACAGCCCTTTGATTACCGACAATAGTAGAGAAGGTGGCAGCGCTTTATTTGCATCAGATGGATCCCCATCTGCAAGTCTTAAACAATATCAAAGTATGCTATCTAACTTAGCGAGCGGCTCTGAACAAGCAAGTGCATTTATTCAGGCTTTAACCGACCTTAAATTGCTAACTAATTTATCAATCACCTTACATTTTAAAAATGGTGAAACCCGCGAAAGCACGGGGCTTATGACTATTAATGAAGATAAGCTAGCACAGCTAAACGCAGATATTATTCACCAACTGCATACTCAAGGGTTACTGGTGGCAATAAATGCCATGATGCTTTCACTTAGGCAATACAACCGCTTAGTGCAACTCACTAAAAATGCGTTCAACCCTGTGGTTAAAATCGGGCTAAAAACTAATGACTAATTATTGGTCGAGAAGTAACGAGCATGGTATTTTACACGTAATGTAAACGTTTCACCTAATTTAGATAAACGCCTTATTCCGCATCTTTTCTATGCTATATATGCGATATAAATGGGTGCGCGGTATTCAATCATATTTAAAACCTGAGAGGTTAACATGTCATCACTGACGGCTTTTGTCCGCTTAGACAACGCAGCAACGACTTTAATTTTCGACTGCCAAGGGCGCATGCCTACTTTGATTTACTATGGCCAGCAGTTGAACAATGCAACAACGACAGACATGCTTGCGCTGCTTAACACCCGCCAAGAAGCGAAATGTGCGCCGGTTATCGAGCCTCCTATTTCATTGGTGCCAACCCACGGTGAAGGGGTGACGGGCTCACCTGGCCTTGAAATTTCAGGGGATGCAGATCAATGGTCGGCAGGTTTTACCTTGTCGGATATTCAGCAAACCGATACCAGCATAACGTTTACTGCGGTTGATGCCGACAGACAAATGCAGTTAGTTACTGAGGTAGTATTAGATGCTGAAACGACAGTAGCCACATTTACCTCAAGTATCGAAAACCAAGGCGAAACCACTTTACAGTTAAATTACTTAAATGCGGCGAGCCTTGCCTTGCCTACTACCATGAGCAAAATTAAAAGCTTTGAAGGTAGGTGGTCGAATGAATTTCAAACTGCCGATCATGATTTGTTCTTCGGTAGTTATGTGCGTGAAAATCGCCGCGGCAAAACATCACACGATACTTTCCCCGGTTTAATTGCGTTTGCTAATGGAACTGGTGAGCTTGCCGGCGAGTGTTTCGGCTTTCATTTAGGAGCCTCAGCTAACCATAAATTTCGCGCAGAAATGATGGCCGATGGCAGAAGCTACGTTCAATTTGGCGAGCTATTGTTTCCAGGTGAAGTGACGCTTAAATCTGGTGAAAGTTATACATCACCTGTGCTTTACGCAGGGTTTGGCGATGCAGGCTTTTCATCCCTTTCACAGCAGTTCCATAACTTTATTCGAAGCAATGTGTTAACCCACAGCGCAGACATCACCAGCGCAAATAACAAGCCACGCCCTGTTCATTACAACACGTGGGAAGGTATTTATTTCGACCACGATGAAGCCACACTCAAAGCGCTTGCCGATAAAGTAGCACCGCTAGGTATTGAACGTTTTGTGTTAGATGACGGCTGGTTTAAAGGCCGTAGAAACGACAAAGCGGGCTTAGGGGATTGGACTGTAGATGAAGCCATTTACCCAGAAGGGCTAGATGGGCTTATCGACCACGTTACCGATAAAGGCATGGAATTCGGAATATGGTTTGAACCAGAAATGGTTAACCCAGATAGCGACTTGTACCGTGCACATCCTGAATGGGCACTGCATACCAAGAATAACCCACATGTTCCGTTTCGTAATCAGTACGTTCTTGATTTAACGAACCCTGAAGTAGTTGAGTACCTATACAAAGTCATCACTGACGTACTAAGCACCTACCCTAAAATTAGCTATATTAAGTGGGACATGAACCGCGATGTAAACCACCCAGGAAACCTTAAAGGTAAACCTGCAATGCATGGCCAAATGGCGGCTTTGTATACCCTTATTGACCGTGTTAAAGCAGCACATCCGGGTATTGAAATTGAAAGCTGTTGTTCGGGCGGGGGCCGTGTGGATTTGGGTATTTTACCTCACACCGACCGTTTTTGGACGTCAGATTCTAACGATGCACTAGACCGCTTATACATTCAGCGTGGTTTCTCATACTTCTTCCCTTCTGAAGTGATGGGTGCACACGTAGGGCCTCGTGATTGCCATATTACAGGGCGTAACCTACCTATTGAGATTCGTTCAGCAGTATCGATGTTTGGCCACATGGGTATTGAGATGGACCCTCGCGAGCTTACTGACCATGAGCAAGAGACCCTGAAATCGGCTATTTCGCTATACAAAAAATACCGCCATATTACCCACGGCGGTGACTTATTCCGTATGGATGACGATGGCCTTAACGTGAAATTCGGCTATGTATCGAAAGATAAAGCTGAAGGTATATTTGCTTACAACAGCGTAAAAGAAACTGGCCGTACCATGCCTTCTCGTTTCTATTTTGCAGGGTTAGATGCCGATAAGTCATACACCCTTGAACGCGTATGGCCGGGTACCTTGAAAGAATACTCACCGTCTATTTTGCAACAAACCGATGGGCAAGTATTTAGCGGTGAAGCGTTAATGAAGTACGGTATGCAAATGCCGGTGTTGTTCCCGCAAACTGCGCTTATCTATACCGTTAAAGCGGTGTAGTGTAGTAAAAAACACATTACATAAAGCTTCAAAAAAAGCGAACCACTAGGTTCGCTTTTTTATTTGTTTTTTGAGGCTTTTCATTATTTTTGCCAAACGTTTGTCACCGTCTTTTGTCACTTTTGCAAGGGTACTAGAGGCCATTGATACATCATCAGCATTTAGAAACAGCTCGGCTAAACGTAAATTAGCCCAGTTCTTACTTGGTAACTGATGGGTATCAATATCTGTGGCCTCTAATTCAGCCAAGTAATAGTTAAGCGCGTTAATACCCGACTCAGTATATTGACTGGTTTCTACCGCAACCCACCCTATACGATAGGTGCCATAAAGCTGACTAAATTTGCGGTTTGAATAGGCATCCCAGGCTTGTGCATCAGATTTCTGGGCTTTAGCTACGTTAGTGCTTAATAATGGGGTTAGTGCGGCTATCGCGTCATCGTATTCTTCGCCATCTATATGCAATCGACCAAGTTCCAAACGTGCGCGAACTTCGAACTCGGGCTGGTCGCTAAGCCCGTTTAACATCGCCTTTGCTTCAGCAGCGTTATCGTCCGCTGCATATACTGTTGCGGTTGCAAACTTGCCTTCAAGTGCATCCATTTGTGTAATTTTATCGGCAAGTATTTTGGCTTCGTCTATGTCGCCACCAGCGATAGACGGCGCCACTATGTAAAATTGCATTAGCGCCTGATAAACCTCAATTTCATCTGGCGCTACTTCAATCGCTTTTTGTAGGCTCGCTTTGGCTTTTTTGGCATAACCTAGGGCGGAAAAAACACTATCCATGGCTTGCGCTCCCATCACGTTAGCCTGCATGTGGTAGGCGCGGTAATTGTCTTTATAATCGTTAACAAATTTAGCCGCCATATCCTCAGCATCATCTAAATCTGTATTCATTAACGCCGAAATTAACACGTTATATTGCTTCGGGGTTTTCGACGGTATGGGTTCAAGTACGTTCACTATCGTTTCGTAATCCTGCGCTTGAAACATAGCGTCTAATGCGTCGTCAGAGGGTAATGAATTAGCATTAGCAAATGAAACAAAGAATGATAAACACAGCAGCACGGCTACATGCGCTCCCTTTAACGCGGTAACAGCACATGGAAACAAACGGTAGAGAACAGTTAAGTTGTTTTGATTTCGCTGGGGGAACATTCCTTTGCCTCAAATGAATAAGCGTGAGGTAGTAAATTAGCATGCTTAAAATGACTTCTCTAATTGAATAAGTAACAAAGCATGTCTTTCTAAATAAACTGTTCGCTTATGGGAATAATACAAAGCAAAACCAAAAAAGGCCTAACATGGTTAGGCCTTGAAGGTATTTTTTCATTGCTTAAGATAGTAAAAGTTACGCCTATTTCGTAGGTTTAGACCTAGATTTAGGCTAAGGTTTACCATTCATTTTTAAGCCTAATGCATAGCGGTTGTCGAAGCCTTTCCAAACTTCTGGCACTTTCCCGTCTACGGCAACTTGTCCACTATCGCCTTCAACATTTAAATAAGCACAATAATCAGCTTTTCCTTTCACATGGCATTCCATCATAGCCAATGCAAAGTGTTCGTTAATGTCATTCATGGTTTCTGAACGCCATGCTGGCTCTAAGTAATGGCCAATATCGAACTCGTTGCCAAAGGCCTCTTTAGGGGCTGGATGGGGAGCAATATTGTGTCTGGCATTTTTATACGTAAGCAGTTTACTGTTTTCGTTACCCGTATTTTCAAATAACCACTGTATACCTTGGTAACCAGAAATATCATCGTGATCGCCGGCTACGTATAGCATTGGAACTTTAATATTACCGAGTGCATCTTCTGAAAACACTTTGTGTTGACCACCCCACGGCGCTAACGCCATAGCCGCTTTCCAGCGCGGGTCTACGCTTTTAGCGTCGGCGTTGCCACCAGCACAGGTGTTAAGTGCATTTTGTAACGCACTGATAACTGCCGGATCGGTAACGCCAGTAAAGCTAGCGGTAGCTTCAGCACCAAAGTTATAACAACCGCCAACGGTATTGACCGCACCAAAACCACCCATGGAATAGCCAATAAGCCCAGCGTTTTTTGTATCGGCAACACCGCTAAACAGCGCATGCTCACTTACCGCATTCAACGTTAACACTTGATCTCGTGAGCGGTTTAATAAGGTACTAGGGAATCCAGCATAAGGGGCATTAACGAAATCTACATCTTCGTTTGTAGAGTCGGTATGGTCTATCCCTGCCACAATATAACCATGAGACGCTAGGTGCTCACCAAGGTAGTACATTATTGTGCGATAACCCGTATAGCCGTGTGATAACACAACGATAGGGTAACTTTCTTGCGTTTTAGCCACACTGGCATCGCGAATAGCATCAGCTTGAATACTAAATTCGTTACCACTGCGTGTTTGGTTTTCATACGTTGTTGACGCGCCGCTATCATTGGTGGGATACCAAACTTCCAGTTTCAACGCCCGGTCAACAACCTGCCCTTGTAAGGTAACTACCGGCTTAGGATAGTTAACGGTTAAGGTTTTAACACCCACTTGGTAGGTGCCTTTTTCACTTAGCTCAGGCGTAATATCACTAGGATAGTCTTGATAAAGCGTCTGCGCTGAATATGCCGGTGTGGCGGCTAATAGTGCTGCGGTACATAACAGGGATAACGTTTTCATAATTTGCTAATTTTTTGTTAATTATTGTGCATAGCTTATATTACCTCTATAACCTCAATAAACAAGGTATAGCCCATTGATTAAATGAATTGTCATCAATAAGACTAGTAAATTTAAACGGCAATTTTAAAAGAAAGAAATGTAAACGTATAACCTAAAGGCTATTTTTGTACTCTGAATATAGCGAAGCACACGATAAGAATGAGTGCGAGGGTAGCGCAAGATGTTACCAGCGAAACAGTTACCCCTTGTACTAACAAGGTTCCAGCGACTAAAGCACCTATTGCGCCTGCTCCCACCTTAGCCGCGGCAACCCACATGTACGTTTGCGCCGCGCTGTGCGCTGGGGCAAACTCAGTTCGCGCCGCTAGACTGGAAGTAAAGAATATGGCATTGGCTACACCACATAACCAGTAGCCCGCCGCCCCAAGAACGAAAGAAGGGCTTAGGGTTGTGGCCAGTAACGCCACCAATAAAAAGCTTCCTGAACGCTTTAACAATGTTAAGGGCTCTTTCGAGAGTGGCCTAAAGATGAGAAATAGCGCACCACTTAAATTTCCTACCCCGTATGCTGTGACCAGATAAGCGCCATGATGCTCTGCATGCTGCCAATGTTCGCTAAGATAAACAGCCAATACGGGCAAGGCTGCAATACTGAATGCCGCACCCGATGTCATCACTAACGTACGTACTAATGCGCTCGAGTCTTTAAACGCATAAAATACGCTTTTAAACCCTATATCTAATGAGGCATCACTTTTCGGCAGTACATGCTTTTTAGGGAACGTTAAAATGAGCATACCAGCTAACATAGGTGTAAACACCAGTACACTAACAGCCACCTTCGTCGAGAACAGCGCCGACAAGGAAGCAATAATAAACGGCCCCAATGTGTGCCCTACCCCATAGGTAATGGTATCCCAGCTTTGCGCTTTTCTAAGGGATGTATTGCTTGCGCTAACTAAACTTGGCAATTGGGTGCCCAATCCCCCCATAATAAACGAACTGCAAACACCACTTAACAACAATGAAAACGCCAACAACCAAGCCAAGTGCTTATCAAAACTGAATATAGCCAAAAGAAAAAAACAGGTGTAACTCAGCGCCGCCGCGCTAATAAGATATTTAGGCTGCGAAACCCCATCTAACCAACGCCCGTATACTGGCCCTAACAAGTGGGGCAGCGTTAAACACGCCGCTAAAATGCCCGCCGCTTTCCCATCAAGCTCAAGGTTTCTAGCGAGCAATACGATGGCAACAATTGCACCACCTGTTGCCGTGCGCGCGATAATGGCGGCCACAACGTATTTGAGTAATGGTGAAAAACGCTCTTTGTTCAAGGCTGGGCTACTCTTTGGCTCAGGGCTGTTCTTTGGCTCAGGGGTACTCTTCGGCTCAGGGTTGTTGCATTGGCGACAGATTCAAGCTGGGTCACGTCTAACTTAATCCAGTGATAGTTGCGTTAAAATCGCTTCGAGTTTCTGTTTATCTTCGCCCTGAAGGGGCTGTAACGGATGAGGTAAGCAGTTTGCTTCTGTGTAACCCAGTATTGCCGCCGCGGTGGCCATTACGCGCATACCGCCTTTACTGCGGGCGAATAAATCCCACAACGGCGTTAAGCGTTCAGATTGCGCGATTGCTGCTTCTGGTGACCTTGATTGACTTAGTGCAATCATGGTTTTCACCGTATTAGGGAATAGGCCTCCGAGCACGGATAGCCATAAATCGCATCCCGCATGCATCCCCAAGGCACCAAATTTATCACCACTTACCCCAATGGCGACATGCTCTGGCACTATATTTCGCAGGCTAGAAAGTCGTGCTTTCCCGGTAGCATTGCTATCAGTATCAGCAAAAGGCATTCCTGGAATTTTAATCGCGCCAACGTTAGGAAGCTGAGTAACTTGGCGATATAGCTCGTCGCTGAAACTAAACTGGGTCACTCCAGGGTTCTCGTAAATACATAAGGGGACTGAGATTTCAGCGGTAACCTTCTCGTACAGGCCAAACACTTCAGCTTCGTGTAGCGGGTGATAAGAAACCGGAGCTAACAGCAGCGCTTTCGCACCCGCTTGTTGCGCGGCTTCTGCGTTTTTCAATACATCATAGGTACGCAGTGAGCCAATGCCTACCATTACCGGCGTGTCGCCTACTATTTCTACTGACGTTTCAGTAACCTTAACTAACTCATCTCTTGATAAATAGGGATATAAGCCTGTCGATCCCATTGCACAAATAGACTCAACATTGGCCTGCTTCAGGTTACCAATCAACTTTTCAAAAGCGCGATAGTCAACTTTTTCATGGTGAAAGGGCGTAAGAGGAAAAGCACATAATCCGGTGAACATGAAGGCTCCTAATGCGAAAGGTAAGACGATGTATTTAAGCGATTAACGTTACTATACGTTAATCATACACCTATCATTCACCCACATACATGTCGTAACCTTCTAAACTAGAGCAACATTTTATGCTATTGAAAAGCTGATCATAGATTTTTCATTACGGTGTCTGCCCATAACGCGCCGTCTTGTTGGCAACGACCATAAAGACAAATATCTTGGTTTGATAAGCGCTCGAACGTTTGGCTATCAAATCGCTCAATACCAATCACATTAATAAGTAAGGAACCCAACGCATTGTCGTGTGTTAGTAATGCTTGTTTTAAATGCGCTTCTAGCTTCAAATTGCTGACTAATGTTTCCATGTCCACTTTAAAAATAGCATCTACACCTGATAGCAATCCAACTAAAAAACATTCTAAGGGGTGAAGTGTAACCTCCTCATCCTGATTATTAAACGCAATAAGTTCAAGGGTTTTTGCCCGCGCTAACAAGGACCGGAATAATTCAGTTGGGCTAGTAGAAACAGACATTAGCGACATAACAATTGCCCACTGCTTAACAACATCTAGCCCTAAGATAACAACGGCTTCCCGTACACTGTTTACATCTCGAACCAGTTGATAAAGCGGGCAGTTAATTAACAGCAAAATTTTAGTAGTCAGCACAGGATCTAATGAAATGATTTCTGCGACCTTATCAACCTCTATGTCGCTTTTACTGAATTCAGACACTAACTGCAAACTACTGTTTTGTTTTTCGCTTATTTCTTTACCATTAATAATGGTGGGGTTTTCAAGGAAGTCGCCTTGAAATAGGTCAAACCCTAGCGCTTTACAATTTTCGTATACTGTTTGGCTTTCTACTTTTTCTGCCAGCATTAAGCACTTCGACTTCTTTAAAATTGGTAGGGTTTTGCTAAGTTGTGACGGGGTCACGTTAAGCACATCAACTTTTATTACTTTGAGGTATTTAAAAAAAGAAGCTTTAGATGGGTCTAAGTCATATTCGCTTAGCGCAAAATCAAAGCCTTTGCGTCGCAATTGCTGAATACGTTTCAGATTTGATTCCGTAGGCTCTACCGAAGCCAATACCTCCAAAATGATGTTTGGTTTTACCGCATAAATATCGTCAGTTTCACTCAAGAAGGTTTGATCGACGTTGATAAAAATAGGTACATCTAGATGCCGTTCACTTTCAGCGATACTCTCACAAACACTGGCTAATCGCTTTGTGGTCATAAACTTTTTTGATGGGCACACATTTACGCTTGAGGAGGCATCTTCCGCCCCTTCATCTAAGCATAAGAACTCACAAGCATAGATTTCGTGGTTTTCGTTAAATACAAGCTGCCTTGCAGTTAACACATCCTTCACCATAGGCTACTCCATAAGATTACTAGGCAGCGGCTCAAAATCGGCCACTAAGTAAAGTGCATCAACAATGACCGTGTGCAAAATGCATTGGGTAGTAATAATTGCCTTTACCTAGACCACGCTGAACTTCGCAATTATCGCTATTGTCATCTACATTAAGATTGTCGCAGTTTTAACTGGCTTTATTACAAAGCGAGAACAAAATTAATTAGAAAAAGCTTATATAATAACTATTTAAGAAAGGCTTTTATTAAAACTGTTTGTCGCTTCTTCAATGATAGACCACCTTTTCATGACTATAAAAGATATTGAAATTAATAGAGACCTTAAAAAAACCCAAAGTCTCATAAATCTGTTTTATCACCCTGTGCTTGTGGTTAATAACGACTTGGACATTCTGGCTTCGAATAATAAGTTAAATGAAAGTGAGGCACTGTCTTCCAATTTGTCAATTATTATAGATGCCATAGCACCTTTGCTAAACGGCGAGCAAGAACTGGCTTTTTGCGTGATAGAAGGTGAAGAAAAACTGTGCACAGCCATGCCCATGGAACATGGGAGGACCCTGGTTAAAATTGCTCGCTCTAAGCCATCTGCGCTGGCAAAACGATACTATAACTTGGTCACCGCCATCGATAAGATACCTGACGCCGCAATAATTTGTAGTGACGGAAAGATTGATCTGGTTAATGAGCAATTCCAAAACATATTCCCTTTTTGCGGGAATAAAAGCTTAAACGGCGTGCCAATAGATTCCATTCTTGACGATTTTAGTGACTACTTCGCACAAGGGGATAGCCATCTACAGGCCGTTACCTATCGCTTTTTACGACGGAGATTTAATAGTAAACAAGAGATGTCTTTGTCTTTCACAGCGCCCGACGGACAGTTCTATGAGTATCGCGATAATCTCACTTTCACAGGTGGACGTGTTGGCCTCATTATCAATGAATCACAAATAAAAGGGCTAAACGAGCAACTCGAAATCTCTTTTAATGAAGCCACCGCACTTAGCAATGCAAAAAGCAACTTCATGGCGGCAATGAGTCATGAAGTACGCACCCCATTAAATGGCATTATAGGCCTGTTAGATTTATGCGAGCACCAAGAAGAGTTTAAAGGGAATGAGCTATTAAAAAGAGTGTCTAAAAGCTCTACCTCGCTGTTAAGTCTCATCAATGATGTTTTAGATTTCACTAAGTTTGATGCCAATATGGTGCAGCTCTCACCGTCAGACGTGAATTTGAGAGTATTGTGCGAAGAACTAATTAACACCTTCTATGGACAAGCAAAGCAGCAAAATGTGCAGCTTACATTGTTTGTCGACCCCGTCATCTCT
>MDTG01160108.1_pt1 | contig 12592 bp, 12 predicted proteins | sample 811421 | NCBI WGS metagenome assembly MDTG01 (sample SAMN05326645, study PRJNA326480) | marine metagenome | isolation source: seawater | place: Pacific Ocean: South East | collected 2011 | reverse complement strand
TTTTAAACGCAAATTGTATTTTAGTAGCAGACATTGAAAGAGGCGGAGTTTTTGCTCAAATAATTGGAACAATTGCATTAATGCAACCTGAAGAAAAACGATTGATTAAGGGAATAATTATTAATAGGTTTAGAGGAGATAAAGCATTATTTGAAACAGGTGTAAATTGGATAGAAAAGGAAACTGGGATTCCAGTTTTAGGAATTTTACCTTGGATGAAAGAGGTATTTCCACCTGAAGACTCCCTGGATCTAATCGAAAGACAACAGATAAAAAAAAGTGCCGACTTAGAAATAGCAATAATAAAATTACCAAGAATTAGTAATTTTTCTGACCTAGACCCTTTTTTTAGCGAGTCAAGTATTCAAATGAGATGGGTCGAACCAGAGAAAGAAATAGGTTCACCGGATATATTAATAATTCCTGGGAGCAAGCAAACAATTAAAGATTTAGAGATTCTAAATAAAACTGGCATGAGTAAGCAAATTAGGAATTATGCCAAAAACGGGGGGACTATTTTTGGCATATGTGGAGGGTTACAAATGCTAGGGGAAACATTAGAAGATCCTCATAAAAAGGAAAGTCTTAATGAAAAAAGTCACCTTTCATATAACGGTATAAACCTTCTTCCAATAAAAACAATATTTGGTGAAATTAAGCACACTTCACAAAGAGAAGAGATAGTTTCATGGCCAGAGAAAAGAACTGTAAAGGGATTTGAAATGCATTATGGGGAAAGTGATTTAATCAACAAAGAAAATTCCGATATTATTTCTTTATTTAGCGACACTTCCTTAGGATGGGTTATTGAAAAAGAAGATAAAAGTTTTATTGGAGGAACTTATTTGCATGGAATATTTGAGAACCAAGAATGGCGACTTCAATTGATAAATAGAATAAGACAGAAAAAGGGATTTAATAAATTAAATAATTCAGAGAGAAATAAGACTGATCAAAGAGAGAGATTATTAGACTTACTAACAGACACCTTCGAAAAATATATAGATATAGAAAAAGTAATTTAAATAATGAAGAAGGTAAAAATAAATTGGCCTAACAATAAATCAAGCGATTGTACTCCTGGCGAAGAATGGCTAAAAGCTGCCTATGATGCAAACATCCAAATCCCAACTGGATGCCTTGGAGGCAGTTGTGGAGCTTGTGAAATAGAAGTCGACGGAGAAGTAATACGCGCATGTATAGAAAGAGTTCCAAATAAAAGTGAACTAAAAGTTGATTTTTTTAGCGATCCTTATTGGTAAAAAATACCTCTAAATTAATCTATAATTAGTAATATTTCTCTGCTCTTCTTATAGCCCTAATAGAAGCTTTATAATCACCTTTTAAATACTTTTCTTCACTTAAAAACTCTAATTTTTTTATTACCTCTTCTTTCCTTTTATTACTAATTACTTTCCTGTAATCTGAAATCAAGTCATATCTACTTTTTTCTTCTTTTGAGACTTTAATTAATGTTAGATATTGAGGTTGTAGTTCTATTATGGGGAAAGTACCTAATAAAATATTTTTATAATCTATTTTAATATTATTTGACTCTGGGAATCTATCAATTTCTAGTAACCTGATTTTTATTGCTTTCCTTTTATCTTCAATAGCTCCCAGATAGTTTCCATTTTTATACCTAGAATTACTTCTACCACTCAATGCAACATCTTTAGACCTATGATTTACAATTTCCAATTCAGATTCAAAATCAATTGATCTTGAGAAGTCATCTATAGCAGATAGATAATCACCCAATTTATTATTCAAAAAACCACAATTAAGATATGCTAATGCAATATCATCTGAGCATTTAAGATTATAAATGTGCTTTTTAATATATTTAATAGCACACTCATACTCATTTGAATCAATAAAATTAATTACTTCATAATAAAAGAAGGAAGACTTATCATAACTATTCATATAACTTTTTCCTCTTCTTCATTGTAAGCATTATACAAAGAATTCCTTTTCATTTTTTAAATTCATCCAAAGGAATCATATAAATATTATTTGGAGAGCTCGGGCAAGAATATGGAGCTTTGACTCTACACAAATATTTAGTTATTTTACTTTTTGCATTCTCTTCGTCAAGACGATTATAAAAATCTATCCAATTCAAGCTTCCAACAACATAAGAGGCACCATTTTCAGACCAGCTTATAAGGCTAGTTTCATCTATTTTATCTATAGTTGTTAACCAACCTTGTCTCCTAGACAAATTCAACAAAGTAGGATCATTTCCTGTAACACTTACGATTTTTCCATCTATAGGTACTGTTTTTCTAATTTCATTTGCCAAAGGCATCCAGATTTTTATTTGGCGATTTTCAATTAAGAAGTAATCATAATGTAAAACAATTGCACTAACTAGAGTTATTAAAATAATTATTATTTTACCTAAATATTTTTTCAAATAAAAACTAGAATAAGATGACTCAATCTTATACATACCATATCCCATTAAGGGGCAGAAGTATAATTGCAATGGCAATTGATAGTATTCATGAATTGAACTAGATCTCATAGATAAAACAGTTGTGATAAAAACTCCAATCAATCCACTCAGAAGAAGGTTAATAGCAAAATAATCTCTATTTTTATAGAAAGCAATTATCAAAAGAGGTAGACCAAATAAAGATAGATTTCTTAGAAGTATCCGTAATAATAAATTCAACCAAACCTGAATACTAAAGATTAATTCAACACTACCCCTATCAGATGATTTGCCCCAAAATCCAAAACTATGCCCCCCAGCAACTCCTAATTTATAAGAATATAGATACCATAATATCAAGAAAAATAATGCAAACGATATATAGATAAGAGACCCCCTTGATAAAAGATTCTTTACTATTCTCCTTGAAAAGATTTCAATGGATTTATTTTTAAAATCTTTATTTTTATAATTACTTATAAAAAACAAAGGTAATCCAATCCAAATAAATGGTAATACTTTAATTAAGCATGCTAAAGTAAAACTAATCCAACTAATAAATATAGATAAAAAAGTTGATTTTCTTTTATAAATTAAAAACCTTTCTAGGCTTAATGATGCTAGAAATAAAAGGAGTGATTCTGCTTGAAATGTCCTAGAATAATAAACGCTTAATGGCATTAATGCATAAAATATTCCCGCCCAGAAGCCTGCTCTATCATTGAATAAAATAGAGGTTATACGAATAATAAGGAGGATTGTCAGCAGGCCAAAAAGAATAGAAATCAACCTTCCAAATATTTCATTAAGACCAAATATTTTATAAAACTGTCCAACAATAAATGGATAGATAGGGAATTCAGACTCTACATAACCTTTCATTGCTCCACCCCAATCAATTTGAGGTAACCAGATAGGAGTATTTTCTAATGCAAAATGTCTTGCCATTGCAGCAGTATCAGATTGCCTCCAACTGTGAACTCCAACAATAGGGATTTGTATATTTACTAATCTTATAATTAATCCCAAAAATATTGGAATTAGATTTAAATATTTAGCTCTTAAAATTGATAAAGGCATATTAAGTTTAAGAGTTAAGGACTATTCCAAACAAATCTAGATGAGGCTACATAATTCCATATAAATACAACACATATTCCTGAAATCTGAGCAAGAAGTGTATTTTGATAAACTGAATTATAAAAAGCAGTCGCTAGTCCAATATTTGCCATTACAGGAAGTGAAGAGACCAAAAGGAATTTAGTTAGTCCTTTAAAAAGGGAGTAACCAAAAAGTCTTTGTGATCTGAAAGTAAGAGCATTATTTATTAAATAGTTTGAAGTCGCTGCTACAAGAATAGAGATAGGTAAAGCTCTCTCGAAAGAGAAAAAGAATAGATACATTATTGTATTAGTTGAAATCAACTGAACAATTACACCGCTCAAACCAACTAGACCAAAACTTATAGCTCTTCTAGGTAATACTCTAAAGGTTAAAGTATGAAGCAATGAAATAATAAAGTCCCATATTACTGATAAGTCTAATTTTGATTGTCCATAAAATCTAGACTCAAAAACAAGTGGAACTTCTTCTACTTTGAGAGAACCTTTACTTAATGACAAAAGCTCATAATAGAACTTAAATCCATTAACATTTATTTTAAGAATAAAGGGTATACATGTTTTTAGATTAAGAGCAAAACATCCACTCATGTAATCAGTTAAATTCTGATATGAGTTGCTTAGACTTATTCTCGCAAGAGTGTTCGCTGAGTTAGATCCAATAGCCCTTCTTTCACTTAATCCTCGAATCCTAGCTTGATCGAGAAAACGACTTCCAACAACCAAATCAGCTTTACTCTGGATTAATTCTTTGACTGCAAAAAACACGTCAACAGGTTGATGCTGGCCATCAGCATCCATAACAACTGCTATATCGCTAGTAGCATTAAGTAGACCTTCTTTGATAGCACTAGACAAGCCTGAACGTCCAACACGCCGAATCAAACGAATTCGTGAATCTTTCTTAGCTAATGACTTAACGATCTCCGATGTGCCATCTGTGGAATTATCATCAACAATCAAAATCTCTAAACTATAATCACTTGCTAGTTGAAAGATTTTATTTAAAACAATTTGAATATTTTCCCTCTCGTTATAGGTTGGTAAAACAATTGAAAGAAGTTTATTATTCATTTTTCTAAATAAATCACAAGTTCTTTAGCAGAATTATCAATATATCTATTTATAGCTCAAATTCTTTCAAAGGAAATGTTTAAAGTGGAGAGGGTGGCATTGAAAATAAAACCATATGAGACTAGACGATAATATTTTGAAGTCAGCTTAATAATTTACCTGAAAATACACCTCATTTTCCTGATATTATTAGGAGTCATATAGGATATGGAAGTATAATACATTAGAATCATAAATAGTACTCTTACTAGATTGTCCATGAGAAGTCAAAATTCTAATTGATTTAATCCTAAATAATTTAAGTTTTATATCATAAAGGCATTCAAAAAGTCTTTTCAGAAAAAGAATAAAACTATCATCATATAAATAATCTTTTCGATTTAAATACAATCTATTCAGCAATATAAATTAATAGGTTTCTTTTTGTGTGAATTTTATACTATATTTAAATTGATATACGATTGTTTATGTCTTCTCAACATAAGAACTTCAAGTCGTATAGCAAGCAACTTTTTGATGCTATTTCTAATATTAATGAGAATTCCTTAATAAAGGTCAAAGACGAGATCCTGAAAAGAATAGATGGCAATGGAGATATTTACATAGTAGGGAATGGTGGAAGTGCCGCAAATGCTCATCATATTGTTGGAGATTATTCTAAGACTTTTGCAATGTTAGGTAAAAGTATAAAAATCAATTGTCTATCAGATAATGCCTGTTATATAACAGCAGCGGCGAATGATCTAGATTATTCTGAGGTTTTCGAACTTCTTATAAATACAAGAGTTAAAAAAGGTGATTTTCTTTTTTTTCTTTCAGGTAGTGGTAATTCCTTGAATTTAATTAAAGCCGCTAGAATAGCTAAGATTTCGAAAATAAAGACTGGAGCTATTACAGGTTTCTCAGGAGGCGCTCTCAAGGATTTAGTAGATATTCATATCCATGTGAATATTCACGATATGGAAATTGCAGAAGATGCTCAAATAGCAATTTTTCACTATATAAAACAAAAGCTTTACTCTGAGTCAATACTTGATGAAGATCAAATGCCAAAATATAATAAGCGCATTAGAGAAGATTTAATAGCATGATTATTGTTTCTAGGTGTCCATGTAGAATATCATTACTGGGAGGCAGCTCTGACTTAGATTGGTTTGTTAACAAAAAAGGGAAAGGCTTTTCAGTTGGATTGTCTGTATCTAGTTACTCAAGAGTGATTGTAGGTTATAGAGGAGGGAATTGTTCTAGAGGTTTATTGAATTATAGTTCAAGAGAAGAATACAAATCAATTGATTCAATTTCTCATCCAATAATTAGAAAATGCTTGCAAAAGTTATCAGTTCATAAGCCTATAGAACTTGCCTCTTTTGGTGATTCTTTATTGGGAGGTGGATTAGCCAGTTCTTCTTCATTTATAGTTGCCTTAATTAAATCATTAAGTGAATTAAATGGTGTTGAATTAACAAATAAAAAGATAGCTGAATTAGCTTGTGAAATAGAAGTTAAGGATTCAGATGGTTCTATTGGCAGACAAGATCAATATCTATGTGCGTTAGGTGGAATTAATTTTTTATCTTTTAGAAAAAATAAAAATGTTAGCCAAATTTCTCATCCTTTTATTACTAAGGCAATAACTAAATATGCTAATGAGCTTTATTTAGTTAATACTTCTATATCACGTTCAGCTACAGAACAATTGTCAAATATGAAAAGTGATTCTAGCTCTTTTAATTCAATAGAGAAAATTCTTGAAATAGCAGAATCATTTATATCAGAAGCTGAAAGTTTAAATAATATAGATTTAATCACTGACAAATTAGAAAGTTCTATACTGCAATCTTGGGAAATCAAAAAGAGCATGAAAGGTGTTATGAATGATCAGTTAGAAAGCATTCAAGGAAAGTTATTAGAAGATGGTTTTAATATCATAAAAATATTAGGTGCTGGAGGAGGAGGATACTTTCTTGCAAGATATAATGGTAATAATTTAAAAGAAAGTATTAATAACTTGCAAAACTTAAAGATATATATTAAAAAAGTAGAAATTGATTTTGATGGTTGCAAAAGTTGGCAATTATAAATTCAAAAGTTAACCAAGCAATTATTACTCTTGGAGGCAAAGGAACAAGATTAGTAGAAATAACAAAGGATATTCCAAAGCCTTTATGGAAAATAAACGGAATTCATACATTAGAACGTACTATTAAAGTACTTTCAAAACAGGGAATAAAAAAATTCATATGGATTACAGGATATAAGCACGAACTATTTGAGAAAGAAGCTATAGAAATATCAAAAAATTATGATATTTCTATAGCTATACATAAAGAAGAACAAGCCAAAGGTGAAGCTGGATCTTTATTAGATATGTTAGATATATTAGAAGATGATTTTCTATTTGTGAATGGTGATATTATTTTCAATATTGATATCGCTAGATTGTATGAGTTTCACAATAGAAATAACTCAGAAATTACATTTGTAACACATTTCACTAATCACCCTGATGATTCAGATTGCATCATAGAATCACCTTCATTATCTATTTATAAATATAAATTAAAGAATGAATATTCAAATTTGAAAGGATTTTATTTAGGCAATGCAGGTGTAGCGTTAATTTCCAAAAATGTAGTTATAATAGCTTCAGATATCTATAAAGAAAAATATAATGAACTATCTTTATTTAAAGATTTTATTGTTTTTGCGCATTCAAATAAATTAAAAGTATATAGCTATAATACCTCAGAGTATCTAAAGGATATGGGGACTCCGAATAGACTTTTATCGGTATCAAAAGAGATCAAAAAGGGTGACGTTGAAAAAGGTTCTTATAAAAATACTCAAACTGCACTATTTCTAGACAGAGACAATACTATTATAAAATGCAATCAAGGAGATTATATAACTAATAGGAAACAAATATCATTATTTAAGAATAGAATTAAAAATATTAGTTTAATTGCCAAAAAATTTAATATAGTGATTCTAATATCTAACCAGCCGCAGATTGCGATGGGAAAAGTCTCATGGGAAGAAGTTATTCAAATTAATGGTGAAATAATTTCAAAATGTCAATCCTATGATTTAAAAATTGCTTGTTTTTATATCTGCCCGCACCATCCTCACTCTGGCTACCCAGAGGAAATAAATTCATTAAAGACTTCTTGTTTCTGCCGAAAACCACTTCCTGGACTTTTTCTTGAGGCTTCTATTAATAGAAATATAGATTTAGATAATTCCTTGATGATAGGTGATTCCTGGAGAGATAGAAAAGCAGCTGAACATTTAAAAATGAAATTTATAGGTGCTACAGAGCTTGACTAATTTTTGAATATATCAATTGAGATAAGCCATTAAATACATTCATCTCTATAAGAATAGAGTAAACTTTTTGCAAAAAAAGTGAATTGCTAATTATTTTTCATAAGGTGCAAAACTAAATTTTTGCCCCCCGATGCTAGCCTCATACATCAATCCCCCCTTTGAAAGAGTTAGGACTCCAATACCATCGCTATATGAAGCCTCTGTTGCGACCCCTTCCTTAATAAGAGCAGCGCTAGCTGATGCTCCAAATTCAAAATTACCTTGAGTGAACCTATCTGTATCTCTTTGATTTTTAAAAAAGATAATTTGACTAAAAGCTTGACCACCGAGCTGAAATCCTACTGAAATTTGTGTCATAGTTGTTGATCCTATAGCTTTACAATTTTGGAAAACTTCGCCTCCCCCTCGTGCACCTCCAATACCAATACCACCCTTTACAACAACTGGAAAAACTGCATATGCATTTGACTTTTTAAAAAAGTTATCCAGATTAGGTTGCTCTCTAAATCGCTCGAGTGCGATCATAGATTTTCTACTTGCACCTTCTTCTGAAATACATTCACTAAGTTTTGAATTCTCTACTTTTTGACAAGCACTAACAAGTCCTGCAATGGCTAAAAATGAAAAAGAAGCAAATAAAATTTTTCTCATTCAATTTTTCAGAAAGTTAATATTAATTAGATTACTCTTTTAAATTATTTTATTTTATATGCTACTTCTGATTTATTTTAAATTATCCAAATAAAAAATCTACACATAAATACCTAATCTTTGATAAAGAGCCAATCGGCGAAAGCGGTAATTCTTTCTAAGGATAGACAAAAAGATGTCCCAAGTTTTGTACCATGCACATCAAAAAATCTAGTTATAGCTTAAATAGCTTGCAATGAAAGGGGGCATACGGAGAGGGTGGGATTCGAACCCACGGATAGTTTATCTATCAAACGATTTCGAGTCGTTCGCTTTCGACCACTCAGCCACCTCTCCTGGCCATTAAATTTTAAATAATATTTAAAGTTATATTGAAAATTTCCTGAATTAAAAAATTAATTTTTACTTTTTAATCCCAACCTGCCTTTCTCATAAGCTTGATTGCTTTTTTATTATTTGCTCCAAGCTGATCAATAGTCACATTATCGGGAGTGAATTCACCAAACTGTTTAACTTCTTCAGTTGTATTAAAACCTACTAAAGGATGTTCATATGTTGGACCAGCTAACCCCCTGCTACCAGTTGGAGAGGCTAGATACTCTAGAAGCTGAATAGCTTCTTCTTTATTTTCGGCATATTTAGCAATTCCACCTGCGCTTACATTCACATGTGCAGGATTAGGGGTAAGAACCTTTACTTTTTTAGCTAAGTTTTTATCTTTTGTACCATTAACTCCAGCAAGCATTCTTGAAACATAGTAGTGATTAACAATACCTACTCCACATTTTCCCTGTGCTACAGCTCTAATTACACCTATATCTCCAGGGAAAAAAGGTTGCGAGATATTTGAGATAAGACCTTTCAACCATTCTTTTGTTTTTGCTTCTCCTTTATTTACTATTTGATTTGCTACTAAAGATTGATTGTATGGACTATTTCTTTTCCTAACACAAACAAGACCCTCTAATGATGGATTAGCAAGATCTGAATAATCTTTGATTGAATTTATATCAACTTTACTGGGATTAGCAACCATAACTCTCACCCTTCTTGTTAAGGCATACCATCTTGATTGAGGATCTCGATATTGAACTGGAACATTTTTCTCTAATTCAGAAGATCTATATGATTGTAGAAGCCCACTTTTGGCAGCATTGCTAATTCGAGCAGCATCAACAAGAAGAATCACATCAGCTTTAGAATTTGCTCCTTCTCTTTTTAATCTTTCAACTAAAGAAATACCAGTAGCCTCAATTAATCTTATTTTTATTCCTGTCTCCTCATTAAATTTCTTATATATCTGCTTATCAGTGTTGTAATGCCTACCTGAATATATCCTTACTTCTCTCTCTGATGCTTGTACTTTATTCAAACCAGAAGAGGCCAATAATGAGCCCGCAATTACTGAAGTAAAAAGACGCTTAATTAAATTCATTAATCTATCTAGATAAGTGATTAATATCTATTTGTAGCCTAGACAAGAAGACAATACTAAACGCCCCTTATATACTTTAATACGTGTTAAAGTATAAATTGATATAACATTAATCCTTAATATATCAATTAAATCTAGATATCAAAGATGGAATATTTAACTCATCCTCTACTCGAAAGAACAGATGCAAATGAAATAATTCAAAAACTCAAAACAGAAAAGTCTGCCTGGCAAGATGGTAAGAAAACAGCAGGAAGCCAAGCGGCAAAACTAAAACAGAATTTTCAATTAGATAAAAAATCAAGTATCTCAATAGAAATACAAGAAATTATTATTAATAAAGTTATTTCAAATCCTCTTATAAAAAGTTTTACATTGCCTAGTTCAATTCATGGAGTGATGCTTACAAGATCCCAAGCTGGAGATGGATATGGCACTCATATCGATAATCCTTATATGCCATCAGGTAGAAGCGATCTATCTTTTACATTATTTTTAAACGAACCAAAGGATTATCAAGGTGGTGAGTTATGCATTCAGACACTAAATAAGACTGAAAAAATAAAACTATCTGCAGGAGAAATAATAATTTATCCCAGCACTCAACTACATTCTGTTGCTGAAGTAAAAGAGGGAGAACGTTATGTCTGTGTCGGTTGGATTCAAAGCTATGTGCAAAGCAATGAAGATAGAAATTTTTTATTTGGGCTAGATGCTGGAGCAAAAGGATTACTTGCTAAGCATGGAAGATCTGATGAACTAGATTTAATATTTCAGTCTTACAGTAACTTGCTAAGGAGACTAGGAGACTAAAACATCACTTTATACAGCAAAAGGTAAAGAAAGAACTTTCATTAGTAGGTGCGAACTATCAAAATACATTTAAATAAAATTAAGTATGCCAAGTAAATCACCTATTGGAATATTTATTGCTGCTGCAGCTGCATTAGCTACTAACGCAATCATTCCAGACAGTTCAATAGCTCACGATAATTGTGGTGGGCTAAAGGAATGGACTACTGATCAAAAAGCAGAAGAGGATGGCAAGCTGGATAAGGCTGCTAAAAGGGCTGCTAAAAAAGCAAAAAAAGCAAATGTATGTATTCCAATTGGGGAAGGAGAAAACTGCTGGTAAAACAATCAAAAATTGAATGCCATAAAAAAAAACGCCTTTATGGCGTTTTTTTTTTGACGAGATTAAACAAAAAAAAACGCCCCCTAAGGAGCGTTTTTTTATTATTCAGATTTTTAGAATCTGAATTCTGTTTGAACAAGATATCCACTGATATCCTTACTGTTTTCGATAACATCTGATCCACCGAAGACAGCTGGAGTTACAGATACACCATCATTAACCTTGAAAGTGTAATAAGCTTCCCAAACTGTATTGTCTTCTGCAGGATCGGTAGTTGAAGCACCATTATAAGATGTTGCAGCTTGTCTTGAACCGAAAGCTACTCCACCTCTGTTGCCATCCATGAATAGGTCATTCCAACCTAAACCAACCATCCAGCCAGCTGTGTCATCAGCTTCTCCTGTAACAGATTGATCATAATTAGCGAAATCATAACCAAGTTGTATCGCAGGGATAGCACCTGTTGTATCTGGCTTCCAGTAAGCTCTAAGACCATAAGCAGTTAGGTCACCTTTTGTTGCCTTAGCAGCTGCAGAATGGAAGTATCCATCGTAGCCATTTGTAGCAGTTGTAGGTGCTGACTTCTTAGCAATTGCTCCAGAGATCTGCCACTGTGGAGTACCGTACTCAAGCTTAGAAAGGAAGAAGCTTTTTCCGTTATCACCACCGAAACCTAAACCTGTATCAGGATGGTCACCTTCTTTAGCTGTGTAGTTAGCACTGATACCTATTCTTGCATCTGATGGATCGTCAACAGACTGTGTCCATGCAGCACCAAAACCTGGGCTAGTACTTGAACCATAAGCTGAACCGTTACCACCTAAAGCAAACTGCTTAGTTATTGGCTTATAGATAGATGGTGAACTAGCTAACATGTAGTAGTTCTCAATTTTTGGTCCAACCCAAACTGTAAGGTCATCGCCAACAGGGAACTGGTACCAAAGCTTGTCAACTTCTAATACGTTGCCATTATCATTAGCTGCTGATAAGTATGCACCACCTGAAGAATCTTCAAAAGTTTCTCCGTCGCCGAAGTTACCAGTTTTGATTCTTGCGTAAAGGTTGTCGCTACCTGTGAAACTTGAATTCACATTCAACTGATACATGTAGTTCATGGTTGTCTCATCCATGACTGATGTACCAGTATGTGTGTCGTCTTCAACGGCACCAACAACGAATGCAGCTTTACCTGACAAAGTTGTTGTTTCAGAGAATTGGCCAGCCATTACTTCGCCTAGCTGAGCCTCTACGCCATCAAGACGAGCTTCGATAACTTCAGAATTAAGGTCTGAATCTTTTGAAATAGCAGAAACATCTGCATTAGCTGCCAATGGTGCCATTAAGCCCAAAGCAGCTGGAGCTACCAGCAAACGCTGAAAAAGCTTCATTGTGTCCTCACACAAATA
>MDTG01028764.1_pt1 | contig 12592 bp, 12 predicted proteins | sample 811421 | NCBI WGS metagenome assembly MDTG01 (sample SAMN05326645, study PRJNA326480) | marine metagenome | isolation source: seawater | place: Pacific Ocean: South East | collected 2011 | reverse complement strand
GAGGAAAAGGACATTGTAAATGTCCTCATTGTCAAAGAGTGGGTACATTAGGTATATCAGTTCCGCATAGAATTTCCAAAAATATTTAGATCTAAGTTAATCAACAACAATTATTTTAATTTTATGTCCTCTATCTGCATGATTACCCATTGAACATAAAAAGTAATATGTACCTGGTTTATCCATAACTGTTAAAATTATTTTTAAATCTTTCGCACTATAACCTTCTAATTCTTTACCTTCTTCTCTTTTATTTATAATATAATTTTTTTAAAAGAAATGAAATTGATTTATATAAAGGTATACTAACATACTTATTAAAATGGGTAAAAATAAAGGAAATAAACCTGTAAAAAGTAATAAAAGACAGGACAGAATCGCTGATAAAGAAGATCTATTAAATGACATAAAAAATGAAGATGAAATAAAATTAAATAAAGGATTTGCATTAAGTATTGGAAACGATAAACACACTGGAGATTATCGTAATGTGAATGTTAATCAATTCTCAATTGATACAAGTAAAAAGAAATTGTTTGATAACACCGATTTACAAATATCATATGGTAGAAAATATGGATTAATTGGTCCAAATGGTAAAGGAAAAACAACTATCTTAAATCATATTGCTAAAAAACTATTTCCTATTAGTAAAAATTTAGATCTACTACTTGTTGAACAAGAAGTAGATCCATCTTCAAAAAAAGTTATTAATGTTGTATTAGATGCAAATAAAAAGAAACGTCAATTAGAAAAAGAAATATTAACAATTCAAAGTATAATTGATAATGAAGATGATTTTGAAGAATCTATTATTACAGAAATGCAAGAAATGCAAGAACAATTAAATTCAATTGGATCTGAAAAAGATGAAGCTAAAGTAAGAAAAATCTTGCATGGGTTAGGGTTTGAAGGGGAAGATCAAGAGAGACCAACAAGTGACTTTTCAGGTGGATGGAGAATGCGAATTTCAATAGCAAAAGCATTATACATGGAACCTACATTATTATTACTTGATGAACCAACAAATCATCTTGATTTAAATGCAGTTATTTGGTTAACTAGCTATTTAACTGAATGGAAAAAAAGTTTAATAGTTGTATCACATAATCAAGCTTTTTTAAACGAAATTTGTACTGATATTTTACATATATCTAAAATGAAATTAGACCATTATAAAGGAAATTATTCTAAATTTAATAAAGCACTCACTCAAAAAAAGAAAAATGAACAAAAAGAATGGGATAAAATAGACAAAAAAGTAAATGAAATGCGAAAAAAAGGTGAACCTAAAAATAAAGTTAAAGAATTTTTAGATAAATCTATTAATAGACCAGAAAAAGAATATACTGTAAATATAAATTTTGGAGAACCAAATAATTTATCAAGACCAGTATTAAGTATTAACGATGTTACATTTGAATATAATGAAGGTAAAACTATTTTGAAAAATGTAGAATTTGGTCTTGATTTAGATTCTAGAATAACTATTGTTGGACCAAATGGTGCGGGTAAATCAACTTTTATTAATTTACTAGTTGGTAATTTAACTCCAACATCTGGTACAGTTTATAGAAATCATTCTTTAAAAGTTGCTTATTATAATCAACATTTTATTGATGTACTACCTATGGATCAAACACCTATTGAGTATTTACAAACAATTGATAACTTACCAGATCAAGAAATAAGAAGAATGTTAGGTACTATTGGATTAGAAGGTAGTGCTCATGTAAAACAAATTGGAACATTATCTGGAGGACAAAAAGCTAGAGTTGTATTAGTATCATGCCAAATGTTACAACCACATATCTTAGTTATGGATGAACCAACAAATCATCTTGATATTGAGTCAATTAATGGATTGATAGATGCTATAAATAAATTTGAGGGTGGTGTAGTATTAGTTAGTCATGATATGGAATTAATTACACAAACAGAATGTGTTTTATGGGTATGTAATAAACAATCCATAAAAAAATATGATGGTGAATATGATGATTACCGAAATGAAATATTAAATACTTGAATATTTAACCACATTACAATTTTTTATATTTTTTTTAATATATGTGTGATAAAAAAAATATATTTAATCATGATCAAAATCTAGTCGTATTTGATAAAAAACCAAAAAAAATAATTGAGAATGAAGTAAAAGACATTATTAAAGAAGTAGTAAATAATGTCGATAAAAAAGTAAAAGAAAATACTAATAAAAACCCACTAGACGAAGCTATCGAGAATGATCCATTTTTCTTCACTTAATTTGATTTATAATTAATTTAATTATAAATCAAAATAATAATTTTTTATCTTTAAATCCACATACATGTAAAGTGATAATATTGTATATTCATTATGAATCAAGGAAATTCTGGAAGAGGTGTTTCATTACATGGAATACGAATACAACTTGGAGCATTTGGTACTACTAATATTTTATCTTCATTTAATGAAATAAATGAAGATAGATATGCAAATGAAAATATTGAATATGAATTTATAAATAATAAGGTACATATTCAACGTACATCTGATTTAATGACACCATTATATATTTATAGTGATCGTCCAATAGAATATTTATCTATTTATATAGGAGGTGAACAAATTATAAATTTTCCATTAACATTTTGTAATACATTATTAAATATTGAAAATGAAATGAATGAATATTTATATAAACTACCTTGGGATTTATTAAAAATAAAACCTATACCATTAATCGCTTTACAATATCATACTATTGATTTCAAACTTATTACATCATATCAATGTAATGCTAAATTATATACAAAACAAATATTTTTAGAGAATAACGCAAGACAAAGAATTGTCTTGCGTGGAGAACCCATAAGTATACATATCAAACAGTTTCAAGAACAACAAATTCAACTTGATTCAAATCATCATAATTATCAATTAAATTTTGTTGGTATAATTAAAGGTTTTTTTATTGATAATATAAATGATATACAAGAAATTAACAATATTGAATTTTTATTAAATAATGCAACTCGATTTAATTATAATAAAATAATGATACGATTATTTACTAAAAAAATAAGTGATAGATGTATTTATATTCCATTAGATGAAGATGATTTTAATGGATTAAATAATCAAGGAGGTCTTAATTGTGATAGAATTGAGATAATATCACTTCGAATCGATAGTAATATAAATCAAAATGTAATGATTAGAGCATTAAATGTGAATGTTTTAAGAATAGAGAGTGGAATTGGAGGATTAGTAATACCACACTCACCAAATATACCACACTCGCCGGAAATTAATAAAAAAATAGAAGGAGATATAATATGTGCTATAAGTTTATTACATATCCAAAATGAAAATAAATATATGACTTGTACTGTATGTAAAAAAAATTTTATGGAAGAATCTTTACGTAAATGGTTAGTTAAAGAGAATAATTGTCCAACGTGTCGTTCACAATGGACAGAAAATATAATTTATATAAATAAATAAAGTTTTTGAAAAAAATGTTTTAAATAATTTTATATATCAACTTGTAATTTTAAAATTTTAGTATTATTTTTTGGTCTAATACTAATAATTTCATCATTTTTAATTTGAATATCTAGTTTATTCCTACATAGTGGACATGAATATTCATTTTCTTGATTTAGAAAATGTTGTAACAAACATTTTCTATGAAATAAATGACCACATTCAATATTTGGCGTATTATCATTTATATCTTCTAAACATATTGAACATTTATCAATTTCATTCAAGTAAATATATCTTAGTTTTCTGGTAATAACATCTATTGGATATTCTGGATTTACTACAATCCAACTATCTCCACATAATGCGATCATACTTGGACAATCTGAGATATCTATTTTATCTTGTACCATAAATTTTTGGCTAATAATTGAATATAATATTAATATAGCTCTAAAATTATCATCATTACGTTCTATACATACAATGTATTTACTAGAACTCATTATCCCAAATATTTTACTAATAAAGGAGAATACCGATTCTAAAACATTATCATCTGAATCTTTTGGAAATCTTTTAGTTACATTACTTATTACATTTTTAGATTCATTAATTGATTCTAAAAATGCATTTTTAATTTTATCAAAATTATATTCTGATTTAAAATCGGATAAATAGTAATGAATTTCTTTACTATTCATTTTTTATAATAATATAATTATAATAAAGTAATAGATTTTCATTTTTTTTAAAATTGAAAATCAATACTTAAATAGATAAAATGATTTAAATATAAAAATGGAATCCGAAACACAAGACAAGTTAAAAGCACCTATATGTTGTGTTTTAGGTCATGTAGACACAGGTAAAACTACATTTCTAGATAAAATTAGAAATACAAATGTTCAAAATAAAGAAGTAGGTGGAATTACTCAACAAATGGGAGCAACATATTTTTCAAAAGACATATTATCTAAATTAACTCAAGACATGATACCTATAGATAGAATTAAAATTCCAGGTGTTTTAATTATGGATACGCCTGGACATGAAATGTTTTCCGATATGAGAGATAAAGGAAGTTCATTATGTAATATGGCTATTCTTATTGTTGATATTACACATGGATTAGAAAATCAAACCTACGAATCAATTGAATTACTAAGGAAGTATAAAACACCATTTATTGTGGCACTTACTAAAATTGATAGAATATATGAATGGCAAAATTGTGAATATTCTAACTTTAAAGATCTTTTAAATAAACAAACACAAAATGCAGATACTAATTTTTGGAATAGAGTTAATGATATTACTTCTCAATTTAATAATTTAGGACTAAATGCAGAACTTTTTCATCTTAATAAAAAAAGAGGAGAATGTATATCTTTAATACCTATATCTTCTATGACAGGTGATGGATTTCCTGATATATTTACTGCATTAATTGGTTTAACTCAACGTTTTATGTTAAAAAAAATTACATATCGAGATAATGTTAAATGTATGGCTTTGGAAGTTAGAGAATTAGAAGGAGTTGGTAAAACAATTGATATAATTTTAGTTAATGGGACAATGAATGTTGGAGATAAAATAATGTTTTTAACAAATACTGGTTGTGAAATATCAGTTATTAAGAGAATTTACTCTCCTCCTGCTAATAAAGAAATAAGAGTAAAATCAGATTTAATTAGTCATACAAGTATACAAGCTTCATTTAGTGCAAAATTATTTGGTGATAATCTCGAAAATGCAATTACTGGCCATAGAATACATGTAATAAATGATTTTGATGAAAATCAAATTAATGAATTAAAAATAGAAATGGAAAAAGAATTAGAACAAATATTATTAGCGAAACATGATACAGGTATTCATATACAGACATCATCATTTGGTTCTATGGAAGCATTATGTAAGTATTTAGAAGAAAAAAAAATAAATGTGGCAACTAAAGGATTAGGTAAAATAACAAAAAAAGATACAATTAAAATTATATCTAATTTATCTAAATCAAAAAGTAAAAAAAATCATGTGATTTTAGCATTTGATATTGAATTAAATAAAGATATTGCTAAAGAATTAGAAACAAATAATATTAAAATTTTTACAAATAATCATATTTACACACTAATAAGTGACTATGAAAAATATAGAAAAGAAGTAAATACTGAAGAAATGAAAATAGTAAAAGAAAAATATAAAGATGATATTCAAATTCCTGTTACATTAAAAGTTATTCCAAAATATATCTTTAATAAAACAGATCCAATTGTTGTTGGTGTAAATATTAAGAAAGGTACACTTTATTTAAATACAAATCTAAGAACAATAAATAGTAAAAATGAATTTATTGATATAGGTGAAGTTATTGAAATTAGAAAAGATGATAAAGAAGTTGAAGATGCATCAACTGGGTCAGATGTATCCATTAAAATAAAAACTAATAATAATGTAACTTATGGTAGACATTTTGATAATAAAAATTTACTATTTAGTAAGTTAACTAAAAATACACTAAAAATGTTAAAAATGTTTAAATCAGATTATAAGATTGATATAGATCTATTAAATGATCTTCTGAGCAAAAATCAAATTTAATATACATACTTAAAAAAATATTTATTTTATAAAAGATATAAAATGAATAAAAATATAATTATTGAAGAAACTAAAAGCGATATAGAAGAAGAAAGTAATTATCAAAATGATCATGAAATAAATGATTATAATGAAGAAATAAAATTGACGGATGAAAAAATAGAATTATTATCAGCTAACTATTCTGAAAGAATTTTATATTATATGTTTTACCCTAAATACTTTTTAGAAGTTTTATGGGAATCTATAACAACACTTAGATGGAAATTATAATATAAAAATCGATTTACATCGCTTATTATATTGTATTATCTAGTCTAAGAATATAACCTATATAACCAAATATAGTTGAATATGAAACTAAAAATAAAGTTATAAAATGAAACATATACATATATATATTTTATTTTACATAAAACAACACATTTTCCTTTTTTTAATTACAATATATTCTGTACTATCAACAGTTGTTGGAACTCTTATAATTGTTTCTTTAAAATTAGGTATCTTTTTAACACACATAATACAATATTTATTTTCATCACAAATACAATATTCACATAATTTTTTTTTACAAATTAGACATGTATATTCACATTGTACATTTTTACAAATATTACATGATGATGAATCGCTAATTTTTAATGACACACCACTTCTTCTCATTATATATATATTACTTTATAGAGTAATAAATATATTAAATATCAATTTTTATATTATTTTGTAACTTTTTTTATAAATTTTTTGGATATTTTTAATATTTCATCTTTATCTTTTTTTGATTTTTTCTTCCAATGAACTAAATTTCTAACATATGGCGTTTTCTTTAATTTATCTTCATGATCACTTAGAAAATAATAATATAAACCATTCCATATATCTGACCATTCATCCCTTTTATAATTACTCATATTAACTACATAATTATCACTTGATACATACGGCTTTCTCATTGTTAAACCACCATCTGCCCATTGACCCATAGAATATACATTTTGTATCATAACCCAATCATAACTATCCACTGAAAATTCCATGAACCATTTATAACACTCATTCGGATCTAATCTACATAAATTCATAAAATTAGAAACTATCATTAATCGTATTATATGATGTAAGTAACCAGTTTTAAATGCATGTTTTATTGCATCATCTATAGGATCTATTCCAGTATCACCTGTATACCAACTTTTATCTAATTTATTTTTATGCTTAAAATAATTTGGGGTTACTAATTCTTCATATGCATACAAATAACAATATCTTTGATATTCGCGCCATCCTAAAATTTGTCTAATAAATCCTTCATAATTATTCATTTTAATTTTATGCTTCTTATGATATTTTGTAACTTCATCAACTACATAATCTGGATTTAATAAACCAATATTTAACATTGGACTAATAGTAGAATGAAACATAAATCCATTATTGTCAACAATTGCATCTTGATATGTTCCATAATTATCAAATTTATGTTTTAAGAAATGTTTTAGCCATTTTTTGGCTTCTTTATGATCTACAGGAAATAGTAAATCTTCAGATTCACCATAATTTTTTGGAAATAACTTATCAATATATTTAATTGCTTCAATTTCATATTTACTCTTTTTCTTTTTTGGAATATCAGGAATTTTTGTGTCTTTTGGTAATGGATTTCTATTATCATTGTCATATGATTTAGTTCCCTTCAAAATATCTAATTCATCTTTCATAAAATCATAAAAATTTTTATGAAAATATTTATTTTTATTATTTTTCTTTTCATGATATTTATCTAAAACTTCTGTTGTTACTAAAAAATTAGGATTATCTAATATTGTAATTTCCTTATTTTTTGTATACTTATCTAACCTTTTTTGTAATAAGTGATCATTTAATTCAAAATAACAAATTGAATCTAATTTAGACATAAATGAATATTTTAAATTTTTTAATTTATTAAATTCAATATATTCAATACTTATTTTTTTATCTTTCAAATAACTTTCATAATATTTCATACTCGCTCTATGTAATACAAGTTTTATTTTATTAAAATTCATTTTAACATCTCTGAATCCAAAAAATACAGGGTCTTCTAGGATATAAATCTTATTTATATCTTTGGGTAAATATTTTGTTTCATATAAATTATTAGGGAATATTAACAAATTCATTATATATAATATAAATTTATTTTTAATATATTTTTATAAATCAATGTGTTTATATATAATATATAAATTATTTATAAATCGGATCTGAAGTTAGAAATATATTGTCCTCTCCATAAACTGCTTTTAATGACTCAAATAATAACTTTGTTTCATCATTATTGAAAGAATAATACATTGGTTGTGTAATTAAATTACGTCTATACCATCGTACTTGTTTTATATTGTCATTCTCATCTAAACTTTGGGATTTTGTATCTAAATCAATACAAAATCCACCTTCTAATCTATTTAATCTTTTAATACGATTAAAATTAGATGGTTTATGTTGATTATAATACTGACATACAGTATCATAATCAACATTAGAAATTTTAACTTGTATATGTTCCATAATTGATAATTTATTTAAAATTGAATTTAATTTAAAATAAATTAAATTCAATTTTATATAAAAAAATAAATATTAATTATATATGACTAAATATACTATTTTTATATTTCGTAGAGATTTAAGAATTTATGATAATATTGGATTAAATTATGCTATGACAAATTGTACTAATATATTACCAATATTTATATTCACCCCAGAACAAATATCATCAAAAAATAAATTTAAGTCAGATAATGCGATTCAATTTATGATTGAATCATTAAAAGAACTAGATGATGACTTAAAACAAAATAGTTCGAAATTACATATATTTCAAGGTGATAATATAAAAATATTAAAATCAATTATTAAAAATATTGATGTAGAAAATATAATTTTTAATATGGATTATACACCATATGCACTAAAAAGAGATAAGGAAATAGAAAAATTATGTGAAACGAATCAAATAAATTGTATTATTAAAGAAGATTATTTATTAAAACCAATTGGTACAATGTTAAAAAAAGATGGAGATCCATATACAGTATTTACACCATTTAAGAATAATGGTTTTAAATATAAAGTTGATAAACCTTCTAAAATAAAGATTAAAAATTTATCAAAATCTATAAAATTAAAAACAAATGATTACATAAAATATAAAGTTAATGAAAATATTTTAGTTAATGGTGGAAGAGATAATGGATTGAAACAATTAAATAAAGTTAAAAAACAGAATAAATATAATAAAGATAGGAATACATTAAGTATTGAAACGTCATTATTATCAGCATATATTAAATTTGGTTGTATTTCTATTAGAGAAGTTTATTGGAAAATAAGAGATAAATTGGGTACAGGGACTGATTTATTATCGCAAATATTTTGGAGAGAATTTTATTTTTACATTACATACTATTTCCCACAGGTTCTAAAAGGAAAAAATTATAACGAAAAATATGATGATATTAAATGGCATAGTAGCTCTTCATTATTTAAAAAATGGTGTGATGGTGAAACGGGATATCCTGTTGTTGATGCTGGGATGCGACAAATGAATAAAACAGGATATATGCATAATAGAGCTAGGTTAATTACATCAAATTTTTTGAATAGAATGTTGGGTATGGATTGGAGAAAAGGAGAAAAATATTATGCACAAATGCTTACAGATTATGATCCAGCAGTTAATAATGGAAATTGGCAATGGATAGCTTCAACTGGTGTAGATCCAAAGCCTTATTTTCAAAGATTGTTTAATCCAATAATTCAGAGTGAAAAATTTGATAAGAATGCTGAATATATTAAAGAATGGATACCTGAATTAAGAGATGTTCCAGCAAAAGATATTCATAATTGGGAATCGAAATATAAAGATTACGATTTGAATGATATAAATTATTTTAAACCAATAGTAGAATACAAAAAAGCTAGAAAAGAAAGTGTTGAAATGTATAGAAAAGTATTATAATTTAAAATTAATAAGTTTTTTAAATTTATATATATATGATTTAATGATTAAAGTAATGTTTTATTTAGATATGAAAGATCAAAATAATATAGATAAACTTTATTGTGCAAATGAAGTAAAAAAATGCTATACAAATGTCGAATACTATAATTCTCAAAATAATATTATTAGAATAAATAATGATAAAACCAAAAATAAAAGTAAATTGTATGGTAAGTTATTTTATTTAGATTTAACCCTAGGTGACTTAATTAAAAAATTAAATACATTCAAAAATATACAAATAAAAAATAGAGATAAATATTACGTAAATACAATTGATGTATATTTAGAAGATGATAAAATCGTTAAAGATGTTTACATAATATTATAAATTTTTAATATTAAATTAGTATATGGAATATATTTCAGTAATAATAGATTATTTACCATTTAGTTTTAATGGTTTCAAACTTGGCTTAACAACTTTTTTATTCGGTTTATTTTTAGATAATACCATATCAATTAATTCAAAAAATAAATTAATTGAAAATGATAGTAAATTACTTTTTAAAGGATATGAAAAAGTTTTTACTAACTTATGTGTTCTCAGTCCAGTTTTTTACTACTACTTAGATAATTATTTAATTACTCATAATGAAATTTCAATTAATTTTATTAAATATTCTTGTTTAATTAGTACTCATTCAGTTGGTTACTATCTAGGACATTTAGCTATGCATAAAATTAAATTTATTCAACCAATTCATAAGTTTCATCATAAATTTACAACTAATTTAATACCTAGTATAGGAAATGCAGTTTCTGCTTCGGAATTTACATTCGCATATGTTTCCCCATTTTTAATAGGAAGTTATTTATTTGATCCAAATTTACAAACATTAAATTTATCAATTCAAACTATTTCTTTTTTTAATCTAATTATTCATTGTAATGAACTAAAAAATTTACCATATAATAAATATTTTGTTTCTCCAAATGACCATATTAATCATCATAGACTTAATATGGAAAAAAATACATATTCTGCACCAATAATTAATTTGGATACAATTATTAAAGAATTAAAATAAAACTATTTAAAGATAAAACAGTAATTTATTTTACGGCCTATAAATAGGCAAAATAAATACTAAATTAAAGATAAAAAACCAATCTTTAGTTTAGTAATTTACTAAACTAAAGATAAAAAACATATCTTTAAAAATATTTTAATTTGTATAAATTAGAAATTAAAATATGTTAATTACAATTTTTTGAACTTTTAATATTTGAACTTTTAAAAATTAAAATAAAACTATTTAAAGATAAAACTGTTATATATTTTACCTAAAAAAACAAACTAAAGATAAAAAACATATCTTTAAAAAATGTATAATTAATATAAAGTTATATTAATTATATTTTGTAGTATGGTAATACGTCCAATAATTAATTTAGATACAATTATTAAAAAATTAAAATAATACTATTTAAAGATTGATTTGTAATAATTTTATGGAAACTAAAATTATTCCAAATTATATGGAAACTAAAATTGATAATAATGCTAAAATTTATTTACCAGAAGATAAAATAGATAAGGATACATTGGCTTTAGCAAAAGATATGACTAAAAGCCCAGTTTTTAACCAAATTAGAATTATGCCAGATTGTCATTCAAGTTCATATTGTTGTGTAGGAATGACTAGTTTAATTACAGATAAGGTTATTCCTCAAATTGTAGGTGGAGATATAGGATGTGGTATATCATGTTTAAATTTAAATAAAGTAATTAAAGAAAAACATTATGATAAAATTGATAATGTAGTAAAACAACTTGTTCCTATGGGAGAAAGAAATCATAAAATACCAATAACAAATGATAAAATAATGAATAGTATTTATGAAAAATGTAATTTAAAATTACAATTATTAAAACTAAAATTTACAGATTATCCATTTAATGACTTTCATTATAATGATAATTATTATAAACAGCTAATTCCTAGAGCAAAATCTAATGTAAGTTCAAATAATTACTTAAAAGCTATGGGTACTTTAGGAGGTGGTAATCATTATATTGAATTTAATAAGGAAGATAATGGTAATTGTTATTTAACTGTACATTGTGGATCTCGACATATGGGACAAGCAATTTGTAACTATCATCAAGATAAAATAAAAAATAAAAAAAATTATGATCGAAAGAATTTTCTTAATAATTATCTTGAAAAGGATGAATTAGTTGAATATTTAATTGATATGATATTCGCTCAAGAATTTGCTTCTAAAAATAGATCTGTAATAATTGAAAGAATATGTGAAAGAATTGGATATGAATTTAATGAAAATAAAATAATTGAGTCAATACATAATTATATTGATTTTGATAAATTAATTTTAAGAAAAGGAGCTATAAGTGCTGATAAAAATAAATTATGTATAATTTCGTTAAATATGAGAGACGGTATATTAATATGTAAAGGAAAAGGAAATCCAGAATGGAATTATTCAAGCGCT
>MDTG01006443.1_pt1 | contig 12592 bp, 7 predicted proteins | sample 811421 | NCBI WGS metagenome assembly MDTG01 (sample SAMN05326645, study PRJNA326480) | marine metagenome | isolation source: seawater | place: Pacific Ocean: South East | collected 2011 | reverse complement strand
TGCCATCATAGCTACCCTTTATCTCAAGCTGCACACCGACTTGCAACAAACCTAAGGTCACACTGCTGATCGCCGACACATCGACGGTAACACCTAACAACACAACTTGCCCTGCCGCAAGATCAATACTTTCAATCGGCGCGTTTAATTTTACCTCTGTCGTGGTGTCTCCACGCTCTAACCGCAGTACACGATAGCTGCCATCACTTTCTTCGGTTAAGCGTAATTCAACAAAGTCACCCGCCTCAATACTGTTGAGATTAAACATAGCAACATCATCACGGTCGTCACGAATTCGAGTACGAGTGTCCACCAGCGCTGTGACTCCCATTACAGTCACTGTGCTAGCAGCGCTATCGGTGGCCTCAACACTGCCTTCGACTTCTAATTCAACACCGGCTGAAAATTCTATTTTACTGGCAACTATTACACCTTCAGCATCAACCACACCTTCCACTTTCACCGCGCCATTGAGCGCAAGATCGGCTTCTGTTCCGTGTTCGTAACGGGTGCTAGCAGAGTAACTGACTTGGGTTGTACCCAATACAAACAAGCCCGCAGCGGTATCTAAACTTGAGATCAGACCCGTTACTTTTGCATCAGCATCATGCTCATAACCGTGATGTTCTTGTTTGATTTTAGTGGCAGCCAGTATGCCCCCGACCAAATAACCTTCGACTTCAACACTTAAACCATCGATCAAATCATTCACGTTTAAGCTCAGTACGCTAACACTGGAATAATCTACCGCCTGATTACCGATAAAGAAGGTGCTGGCGCTAGCATCTAGATGGCTAATCACCCCGTGTAACTCGGCATTTGCGCTGTCTTCTACACCAACGAAACTGGCTTGAATATTACCATCGGCATCCACTAAGCCACTGACTTCAATCGCACTGCCGACAGTTAGAGTGGCCAAATCAATACTGTCGAACACTGTCATACTGTCGGTCACTACGCTTTGCCCTAAGACCACTAAGGTGCCAGCGGTAGCATCTACTGCACTTACCGGCCCAGACACGCTGACGTCGTAAGCAATGCTCAATGCCACACCATTAACACCGTCGTGAGTACCAATAATGGTAACTACTTGGCCGACATGCAGGTCACTCTGTCTGCCAACACGGCCATTTACATCAAACTCAGTATTGGTACTTTCAAAATGAATACCATCGACAATGACACTGCCAAAGCCATCAATGGTGCCTCGAGTAACTTGCGAGGGAGACGTTGAATTTGATGAAGAATGTGTAGAAGAATCGGATGCACCACACGCAGTTAGAAGTGCAGCGCCTGACAAACAAATAAATGTCGATAACAATGTTCTTTTCATAACGTATTCTCTTCGTTGTTAAAGGAGTTCAATTCATCCTTGTATCCAGTTAAACGAAGAGTACTGGGTTTTATTCCTTTAAATTTTACGGGAGGTGGACTTGCGGTAAGCCATATCCAAAAATAACGTCCTTACCTAAAGCACCTAAATCTTTGGCCTGAACTTCCATACGCTCTACTTTATCCGCGCCTTCGCTCTGTTCTAGCGCCAATGCAGCGGCAACAAATACCGCAGCAACCGATGTGCCATCCATCGCTTGGTCTCGCCCTGTGCTTGCATCCGCAACTCGAACCCCAACACCAGGGGCAGCGAAGGCGATGTGGTCCCCTTGGCAAGCTCGCGAATAAATATTCAAAGCCGCATCAATCGCGGTCACGGCAATCACACTAGAATAGGCGGCAGGGTAACGAGGAAAGGCAACTGGGCCATCATTGCCAGCCGAGGCGACGATAATCACACCGCGATCATGAACACGATTTAATGCTTCTTCTAGCACTCGATTCGGGGGCCCAGACAAAGAAAGATTAATCACATTAACCTGTTGCGCTAGTAACCAATTCAAGCCAGCGACTAAATCAGCCGCTGTTGCCACCACTAAGCCGTGATCTGTGCGTGCAAACACCACAGCATTGTCTAATTCTGCCTGTGCTAAGATACCTGGCGCAGCACAATCTGCTCGACCAGTAAGTATTGATGCCATTGCGGTGCCGTGAACATCGTCATTCGTTGCCTCTGGCGGGTAATACGCCGCTTGATTAATGTGTACACCGGTTAAACAAGGATGGTCTTCCTGAATATGAGAGTCCATCAGACCGATTTTAACGGGTAAAGATATCGGAGCCGATATACCCATCATCTTTGCCAACGTCGGTACAGGTGTAGATATCGAGGATGGCATCGTTGCCCCGTCCAGCCCGTACAAGTGGTTATTATCTGATTCTTTTGGCGGGACTACACGCGAATCGCCGAAGGTAACTAAAATTCCGCCTAATTCTGTCATGACTTCAGTGGCGATAATATCTGCACCACTCGCTTCGGCATCGTTTAATTCTTGCTCGGTTAGAAGAGCGATGGTTTGTTCAGGTAGCGCAGGAAAACCACTTTCATCGAGCATCTCTTCGAGTTGCCAAAGTTGGTGAATGTTATCTTCAATGCCTTGGGTGATAAATTCATCGTCAAAGTCTTCACCTCTATGACCTTTTGCTTCGAACATGCGTTCTAAGCGTTCTTCCAATTCGTCTTCTAATTCTTCTGCATCTTCAAACTGATCTTCAAACGAACGTTCAACATCACGCTCTGCGCGTTCAAAAGCATCGTCATCATCCTCGCGCTCAGTCTCGGCAGTCATCGACTGTTCGAGTTCTTCGTCGACATCGTCGTCCGCCCAAGCAAAAGTCACGACACTGATTAGGCAAATCGCAATAGCATAGTGTCGCCATCTGGCGGGGTTGCGTTTCATGAAGTTCCTCGGTACAAACTTGGCAGTTTTCATCACTATAACGAAAATTGTGCATTTTTATTTCACAACATGGGAATAAAGCCCGTTAACGGGCGTTATTACAGGTATGGATACAACCGAGTCGGCCTTTCGCCAACAACTGATTGCAGCGCTGCCAGCATTGCGACGCTATTGCTACGCCCTAACATCACATCCGCAAAATGCGGAGGATCTATTGCAGGCATCGGTTGAACGTGCACTTAATCGATGGCAACAATATCAAGTCGATAGCCATTTTGATCGCTGGTTGTACCGTTTATGTCGAAACTATTGGATCGATACCATGCGTAAACATAAGCCCAGTGAAACGTGGGATGAAGAACATGATTATGAGCAGCAAACGCTACCGACCGAACAGGTTTACAGCGCCAGCGCAGCCTTAAATAAGGTTCAAGCTCACATGCAAAAATTGAATGAGGCAATGCGCTCAGTACTCTACTTAGTTGCTGTCGAAGGTCGCAGCTATCAAGAAGCCGCCGATATTCTTAACGTGCCGATTGGTACGGTAATGAGCCGTTTAACCCGCGCGCGTCAGCAACTCAGCCGCAGCGTTGGCGATATTTAAGGGAAGAGCAATGATCAATTACAGCGATGAGCAATTATCTGCATTTTTAGATAATGTGCTATCACCCAATGAATACCAGCAATGTGCAAAGGATATCTCTGCAAGTACTGACCTGCAGCAACGTGTATCAGCCTTGCGTGCCGCTGACGAAATCGCCCGAGACTATTTTAAGCATGTCGATGAGCAAGCCGACAACAATGCCTTAATAGACTTAATCAACTCAGCACCTTCAATGAACTCGGCAACGTCCGCCACGAACAAGGTCGTTACCTTGCCAACGAAGAAGACATTGTTGACTCGCATTACTAGCTTAGCCGTCGCCGCCAGTGTTCTTTTTGCCGTCGGAGCTCTGTGGCGTAATGTCTCAATCACCTCGCCTTATGCACAAGAGCGAGTTCTATTGTCGGAACTAAGTAGCGGTGAAATTCACAGCTATGATAATTCTCGTGCCGAGTTAGTGCAGAGTTGGCGCACAAGTAACGGTGAAATCTGTCGCGAATTAATGCTGCATCGCGCTGAAGGCTCCAACACTATAATCGGCTGCTGGCACAATTATGGGTGGGAAATTACAACACTCGACAACGATACCGCCGACTACCAACCCGCATCGTCTAACGATGTCACTTTCGGTGCTGAGCGCTTAACGCCAGAAGAAGAAAGACGCTGGCTTGAACAACACTGACGTCTATTACCAAGCCTAGTTCGGCCACATCCCTCCGATGGCGGCAAGTTTCTGTCTAATTTGCTGAGTTTAACGTCAAGTTATGCTCAATCTTACTTGCCTACGCGCCCCCAAACCCTGCACACTCCTGTGCTGAGCGGCGAATGACTAGATAACGGATGTATCGCAGCCCATGATCAAATGGATTGCAGCATGAATGCTGCCAAGGAGAAAGTTGCCATGAACTTAAAGCCGACGGCGAGTCTTATCGGCATGCTACTGGGTGGCGTTTCACTACTCTCAGGATGTAGCCCCAGCGTACAAACGAATTTAATTCACCCCGATGCTGATAAGAGCATTGTTTTTAGTGCCAGCAAAGGCGGGGTGAAAGGCAATGTCAGCCTACTTGAGCTAGAAGTCGGTGGTAGCATCGTCGCCTCCACCAGTGCCTCGTCGTTAGAATATACCGGCGGCCCCTATCCCATATTTAGCAATATGATGCTGCCGTATAAAGTCTATGCGCATTCGAACTATGGTGTAAAAACCAACACAGGCTCACTTTACATCGCTAACCCGAAAGGCCATTACCGCTACACAGTTGCATCAGGCAGCAACAATGGTTACCCCAATAGCACTGCCGAGCAAACAGGGCCGAATCTTTATCGGTTAGATAAAGCCGTTGTTCGCACCCATGCACAGAATGCCGTTATTGAATACGCCAACGCCCGAGGCTTAACAACTACTCAGGTATTAGCCACCGCCGATCATATGGTGGAAGCGGTTGCGCGCTATGTTTCTCAGCATATGAGCTGGCGCTCGGACGAACTCAACCGCCAAGTCTTTGCTGACAATGGCTACGAATCCTACTCTCCGGGATGGGACTTTCCACAACCGGCCGATTTGACCTTAACCATCTCCGGCGACTTAAATAACGTCAGTTCATCGGATGATTTTATGGGCGACTGCGAAGACCATGCGATTTTACGCGCTGCCCTCTTGCGAGCGTTAGGCTTCGCACCGTGGGCAATCTGGGATGTAATTGATAATCCAGTGAGCCACGAATATAACGTCGTACTTTACCAAGGCGCCTTTCGCTTAATGGATTACGGCACCATCGACCGCTGGCTAGAAACCCATACTTGGGATGCCCACCAAAGCTATTACGGATGGAATGAAGAGCATGGCCCGCGTGGAACCGCTGACCTGAATCACGATTATTTAAAAGATAATACGCATAATTATCCTGGCGGACGTAGCAACGGCAATACCTGGAGCTACCAAGGTTACTACGAAGACGTCGCGCCATAAGCCCAGATTAAAGAGGAATGAACATGAATTGGTTACGTATGATGGGCTGCTTGGTTGGCGTTATTGTCAGTGCTAGCACCCTTGCTGTTGAGCAAAAAATATCGACGATGGACGTCGGACCTGCAGGTATTATTATCACCCATATGGAAGGCAAGATAGCGTTACAAGATGGTGCCGCACCGACGACAGATATCAAGCTGACCATTACCAATAGCTCCGAAAAGAACTTCACCGGCACAATCGGATTTCGTGGCGGTGATAGCCAACCGATTACTTTAACGCGTGGCAATACAGCGACCATAGCGGTAGCACCGGATGTGCAATACCGCGGCGAACGCGGTCATATTCAAAAGGCGGCGATTGATTTAACCATTTTAATGGATGGTGACCTACCCCAAAACGCCGTTGAATCGGTGAACGTTGCCGTATCTCTGCCAGAGGGTGGCAGCCCATTGATGAAAGCCACACCGCCGCTAATCGAGAACGAAGGAGCTGTACCGTCGTATATTTTGTTTTCTCGCGGGCAATACACATCGCCTCTGACCATGCTCTATACCATGGCGCCAGTGAATGTACGCATTCACAAAACCCTAACACCTAATCCGATTAAAGAAGGGCCTGTGACCGTGTCGCTCACCCTAACCAACGTCGGCAAAGAAACGGCGAAAGGCTTAATTATTAAAGACAGCCTAGATCCGCGTGATTTTTCCGGCGAAGGAGAAGGCTTTACGCTCTATCAGGGTGAAGTCAATGATCAGCGTTTGTTATGGGAACACACGCTAGAGAGCCTTGGTGCAGGAGAAAAAACGACCATCTCCTATGAAGTAATCGCCAATGGCGCTGTGCATGATGTCGCTCTTGATGCCGCTAGTGTCATTGTCGATCAAGAACTTGCGGGAATCAGTAATAAGGTTTGGCTACATAAGTAGCACTGCCATTACTGAATTAAAACCGAGTAAATCCCTAGGTTTTTAATAAGTGGCGGACATTCCTGTCAGCCACTTCTTGCTAAATAACAACCATAACAATAGTTAAACTCTTGCAGCCCAGAACCTGAGCGACCTGCACAATTCAGCAACATTTCTTAACGATAAATAACTACATTTTGTAGGTGTATTTTTCAAAACACTCGCCAAATAACTGCTAAACTCAGTGCATCGACCGAAGGTCACGTCATTAGTTAGGAGTTACAGCATGAATCGAATTACCCCATTGCTTGCAGCCATGTGCGTATCGAGCGCACTGGTCGGTTGCTCTAATACCAATAACGATAACGCCTCTGCCTCGACAGAAACCGGCAGCGAATCATTATCGGGTAAAGTCGCCGACGGTTACTTAGCCGGAGCCACCGTCTGCTTAGATCTGAATGACAACCAAGAATGTGATGCCGACGAGCCATCTACGACATCAACTTCTGGCGGTGCCTACACTCTCGAAGGCGCAACGGCAGAACAATTAGCCAGTGCGGCGATCCTAGTAGAAATTGTCGTCGGTGAAACCATTGACGAAGATAACCCTGGCGTTGCCATTGATCGTACCTACACCTTAACCGCCCCTGCAGGTTATAACTTCGTCAGCCCTCTCACCACCATGGTACAGAACGAGGTGCGTGAAAGCGGTTTAACTCCCGACGAAGCCAAAGCTAGCGTACAAACGAAACTCGGTACCGAAATTGATCTTGCCGACGACTATGTTGCCGGTAGTAGTGATGAAACCAATGGCGCTGAATTTGCGCGCCTGCACAAGGTGGCTCAGGTTACCCGTGTGGTAATGCAAAATAACATCGAAACCGTCAAACAGCTCACTGACGGCACTGGTGTTGCGTTTGAAGACCTACTGTCACTCATCGTTAAACAAGTTGTCGCTGCACTTGACACTATTTCAGCACAAGTGGATGCCGCAGGTGAAAGCTTTGATCCTGATGATGTTGTTTCCTCGGGTGGCGTTGACGGCGCCAACGTTGATACCGCAACCATTAACGACGATCTTGCCGAACGCGAAGCAAAACGCAGTGCGACCGATGTAAGCATTGCCGAAGTATTAACTTCCGGAGACAGCCTGCACTTTTTTGAAAGTGATGAGTACGACCAAGGCGTTGTTGATTTCTTTTACGGCACCGTGAGCGCCGATAGCAGCAATAACGTCACCATCACGCGCTCCATTTACAACAGCTCAACCGAATCTTGGGATGCTGACTCAGAAGACAATGCTGATACCTACCAAGATTGTATTTTGGATAGCGGTGCTTGGAATTGTGTCTCGGATAGCTCTGAAACCATTACGGTATCGGGCGATAGCGTTATTGTTAAGCGCGGTGGTCTTGATGCCTCTAAGGAAGTCATTACCGGTATTTCAGTCGATTTAACCGGCAAGCGTATCGCCAGCTTCGCCGACGACGAACGTTATGAATACGTACTCGACCCTGCCGCAACCTTTAGCGAGGGCGCTACTGGATATCGTTTAAGCTTTGTTCGTGACTCGGCTATTCACGTTATTTTTAACGATAACGTTGAAAGTGTATCTGAGTGCTGGGATGGTTCTGCCAGTTCTGAAGGTCCATTCTCTCCAACCGATACATGGTGTAATAACGTATTCCTGCGCACCGGTGACGGCAACTACGAAACCGATGGCGATGCGGCGACGACTCTATCTCAGTTAGTTTCTAGCACAGCAGCTAGCAACCCAAATGATCCTTCCGATATTAAAGGCACCGAACTTTATGGTCGTGATATTAGCATCATGGCAGAGTTCGTCAGCGGCGGCGTCGCTAACTATTATTTAGTCGACTATCGCGAAGGCTCTACGACGTCATTGTCCACTAAATACACCGGCACTTGGGCACAAAATACGGTTGATACTAAGGTAGTTATGCAATTCACCTTACCTGCCATTTTGATCTCAAAAGGCGATCTGGACGACGACGAGAAAACCCAGTTCTTTACTGTTCATGATGGCTATGTACGTCGCGGCGGCATCATTCCAGCCGGTAGCAGCAATGACAATCAATGGGTATTCAATAACAGCGCACGCGATCAAATCAAAGCCGCATTTGATTACAGTTTGCTAACTGACCTTGAACCTTGCTCAACCGGTGATATTGAAGAAGGCGAAGATCAAAGCGGTGTTGCAACGGGCGGAACGTCATCCGATTTTATTGCCGCTGCTGAAGCATGTTCAGCCTCTAGCTTTGTCAGTGCAGACCTAACCGATCAAACCTTTGTATCGGATTTTGGCGTGTTTAATTTCAAAGCCGCAGGTGCGGGTGTGTTTGTTGGCGAAGTAGGTGGTGAAGAAGATTCCGTTCTCGACTTTACTTGGGCAATCAATAGCGCTGGCCACGTGGTCATTAACACGTCTAATACACAAAAGGGCGAGACGACATTCCTGCGCTTAACGATGGCGAAAATTGAAGTGAATGCACGTCAAATTAGCTTAAAAACCTTTAGCCAAGAGGCCGGTACATCTGCCGCGGTTGATCAAGCCGTTGGTGAAGTGTACGGCGAGGTTTGGGCAATTAAATAACCACATACCCAACATAAAAAAGCCCAGCAATTGCTGGGCTTTTTTATGTTCGTTAATCGTTAAAAATCAGCCAACATATTGCGCAAACTGCTCAGCGTTTCTTGTCCACGCTGCTTTTGCTCTTCAGCGCTGGTTTCGGTTTTACCTTCCCAAAGAATATCATCGGGCGGTAATTCATCCAAAAAGCGCGAATGCGTAGTCGACGCTGCCTCACCATACTGACGGCGCTTCGCTGCATACGTCAGTGTTAACGTCCGCTTTGCACGGGTAATACCCACGTACATTAAACGGCGTTCTTCTTCGATCGTATCGGCTTCAATGCTGTTGCGGTGCGGCATGAGTTCTTCTTCCATGCCCATGATATACACATGCGGAAATTCCAAACCTTTTGACGCGTGCAGCGTCATTAACTGCACTTGATCACTTTCGTCTTCTTGCGCCTGTTGCTCCATCATATCGCGCAAAATCAAACGTCCTACGGCATCTTCGATGGTGCATTCATCACCCTCTTCTTCCGCTTTTGAAATCATCTTGCTAATGGAGTCGATTAAAAACCACACGTTTTTCATGCGCCGCTCGGCTTGATTTGGCGTACCGGAGTTTTGCAATAAATAGCTTTCGTAATCGATGTCGGTGATCATTTCTTTAATCGCCGCCACTGGGTCATCGGTATAAGCATTGCGAGTAATACCATCGAGCCAATGGCCAAACCGACGCAAGCGATCCAGCGCCTTAGGCATCAATGACTGTTCAAGCCCCATCTCAGTGGTGGCCGACAACATACTGGTGCCACGCATGGCGGCGTATTCGCTTAGCTTTTCAATCGTGGTCGGGCCAATTTCACGGCGCGGGGTATTAATAATGCGTAAAAAAGCAGCATCATCGCTGGGGTTAATGATTAAGCGTAAATAGCCCATGATGTCTTTAATTTCATTGCGGCCAAAAAATGACTGGCCACCACTGATTTTGTAAGGCACCTGATAGGCCTGCAATTTCATTTCGATATTGCGCGATTGATGATTACCACGGTACAGCACGGCAAAATCTTTATAGCCGCAGCCATAACGCAAGCGGCGCTCAACAATTTCCGTCGCGATGCGCTCGGACTCAACGTCGTCGTTGCGACATTTAAGAATCTTAATCGGATCGCCGTAGCCCATATCGGACCAGAGCTTCTTCTCAAACTCGTGCGGATTGTTATCAATCACACGGTTAGCGGCGTTAAGGATTAAACCGGTGGAGCGATAGTTTTGCTCCAGTTTGACGATCTTCAGCGTTGGGAAATCTTTCTTCAACAGCGACAAGTTTTCTGGCTTAGCGCCGCGCCAAGCATAAATCGACTGATCGTCATCCCCAACCACAGTCAAACCGGTACGATGACCCACGAGTAACTTAACCAGCTCATACTGACTGGTGTTGGTGTCTTGATACTCATCCACCAGCAAGTAACGAATCTTCTTCTGCCAGCGTGTTAATACTTCCGGGTTATTCATAAACAACACGGTTGGCGCCATGATCAAATCATCAAAATCGACCGCGTTGTAGGCCTTGAGCATGCGCTGATAAACCGAATAGGTTTGCGCAATCAGCGAATCTTGCTGAGTTTGGGCCATGTTAACCGCTTGCTCAGGAGTAATAAGATCGTTTTTCAGATTGGAAATAGCGCTCTGAATCATGTCGAGCATATCGCCATCGTCACCGTGCTCACGGTGCATAACGTCACGGATAATGCCTTTGCAGTCGTCTTGATCAAGAATCGAAAAGCCCGGCTTGTAGCCTGCTGTTTTGTGCTCAAAACGAATGATGTTCAAACCGAGGTTGTGGAAGGTAGAGACGGTTAACCCTTTGGCTCCGCCTTTGCCAACCAAGGCGCTGACCCGCTCTTTCATCTCGCGCGAGGCTTTATTGGTAAAGGTCACCGCCGCAATGTGGTGCGGCTTAATGCCGCAAACACCAATGAGATAGGCAATCTTACGCGTGATCACGCTGGTTTTACCCGAACCCGCACCGGCCAGCACCAACAGTGGACCGTCGATGTATTTGGCTGCTTCTTTCTGGCGGGGATTGAGTTGACTTAGATCGACCACGGACATACCTCTCTCTGGGCCGGGGATTTTAGCAGTTATCGACGGCGATTAAATCGTTCCTTTACTAACAAGACCTGACATTCGGCAGCAAAAACGCCCCAGCGACTCTCGTGTTTTCATATTTTTTCGCAATCCAACGGCAAGAGTCGCGCTAATGACCTATACATATAGGAGCCTTTAATTTAATTACGGTTTTATTGTTTTCTTATGGTGTCTCTACCAGACCACACAATACTCGACCTATTGGTTCTAGGGACGGAACGTCCCGTATCCTCAACCTTGATTCAATGGTTAAGTGAGCAACCAGGGGCCGCTGCGCATCCCATTCGTAGTGGCATGTTCGACGCCTTTATGCCGATTCCAAATGGCCATATGGTTATTGTAATCGCACCTCATGACTCACCTAATTTACGTGATCGTATTCAAGAAATGAGCAGCCACCATGCCTGCTTGATCATAGGTCGCCCTACAGAACGCGCTTATTACCCTGACGCGAGCGTGTGGCTAGATGAAGATCAACTATCACCGACATCAATCAACCATGGCTTAGAAGATTTACGTACGAGCGCTCTCGGCTTGCAGTGCCCATTACTCACGCGCCAGATGTTCTTGCGACAATTACGCATCCGCTTAGAGAAGCAATCCGATCTATTTTTGCAGGTGGTTAGTTGTCGATGGCGACCCGCAGCATCCGGCGATAGTGCTGAACTGCGCTTTGCCACCCAACAAGCGTTTGAACATCGTCTGCGCTCAAATGCACCAGCCGACGCCCTAATCGGCAAATTATTAGACGATCAGTTTGTTGTGGTGAGCACCCAACAAGCAATATTGGCAGAATCTTGGCTTGCCTCATATGAAGACGACAGTGCCTATCTGTGGACGTCTTTCCTTAGTAATCCCTTGATGTTGCACAGCTATAATGACCTTGGAAAAACACTACAAGCCTGTGTGCAGCAAATTGAACACAAGCGCATGATGCAAAGCGGCATAGGTACGCGGTCACTGAGTACATCTGAGAGCTTGGTCGTGTCTGATTTAATCCGCGCGCTAAGACGCAAAGAGTTCTACCTAGAATTTCAGCCACAATTCGAAACCGCGAGTGGAAAGTTAGTGGGGGCAGAAGCCCTATTACGCTGGCTGCACCCAGAGTTAGGGGTTGTGCCACCAACGGTATTTATTCGCGATGCTGAAATGGCCGGTTTAATTCGGACTTTGGGCTTATGGGCCTTGAGCGAAACGTTGAAAGCATGGCATCGACTTGCCGAGCGCGGGCACTCATTGCGCATGGCGGTGAATGTGTCCTTCCCCGAAGTCGCCGATCCTGATTACGCCGACAAAGTTCTCAGTCTTCTGGAAGAGAACGGCGTACCGCCTTCCTGTTTAGAATTAGAACTAACCGAAACCGCCATGATGCTGGATGCCAGTGTGTCACTGCTAAATTTGCGCACACTAAAGCAGGCGGGTGTTCATATCGTATTGGATGATTTTGGTACGGGATTTTCATCACTCTCGCACCTAAACGAGCTGCCACTAACTGGCATAAAACTCGATCGTGCGTTTGTAACGCCGTTAGGTTCTGACGGCCCACAAACACATATCGTGAGTTCTATGTTGTATT
>MDTG01404982.1_pt1 | contig 12593 bp, 13 predicted proteins | sample 811421 | NCBI WGS metagenome assembly MDTG01 (sample SAMN05326645, study PRJNA326480) | marine metagenome | isolation source: seawater | place: Pacific Ocean: South East | collected 2011 | reverse complement strand
TTTAGAATAAATTTTTAGTCTTAGTTATTTCTAATTTAGGAATTTTAGTTTTTTTTAAAAAAAAACAAAATACTAAAGTGACAAAAAATATATAAGTGTGGGGAAAAATAATGATATACAAAACCAAGAAAAAAATATAGAACTTTTATTTTGACTATGCCAATATGCTATAACAACCAAAGGTATTTGAAATGGCAAACGCATTAAAGCTTGAGATTTTGAAATACCCAAACTTAATTGTGCTTCTAAACTTTGTACTAAATAAATATTTGCTGGAAAAACAAGAATTAATAACATAATAAGTCCAATTGAAGCATATCTTCTTGTTTTTTTAAACAATAATAAAAACCCAAATAATACTTCAAAAAAACCACTAATATAAACAAGCGGAATATGAAATGGCAAATAAGGAGGCATTATATTTAAAAAATACTCTACGTTGGAAAAGTGTTTAATTCCAATATGGATATATAAAATTGCCATTATTATTATGGAAATAAATTTGAAACGTTGAAGCATAATAATTAGTTAATAAATATTTAAATTTGTAAAAAAAAATAATATGACCAAATGTATAATATTTTTTATAATTCATTTATTGCTTATCTCATACACTCCGCATGGAGGACATAAATGTACTAATGCCGCTGATTATGCTAAAATTATTAATGCAAATGCTGGAATGGTTCTTACACAGGATAAATTAACTACTAATTATAGTAAAGTGATTCAAAATATGCAACAGTATTTTACATCTATTCAATCATATACAAAAAAATGTAATTGTAATAGAGCATATGAACTGGCACAAGATGGAAAAAGATACTGCGATAATATTTCTAATATTAAGAAAATCGAAACACTGCATGATTATATGGAACATATCCAATTAATTTCTGAGGGCATCATAACCTACTGTGAAATTTGTGATAACTAAAATTCATGCTATTTAATGATACATATAATGAATTAAGTAAACAAGGTAAAGGTCTTTATAAAGAAAAGGGAAGTAAGTTTGTTGCATATGCATATAAAATTCTATCTAAGGAAGATGCTAAAATAAAAATTCAACATATAAAAAAAACAGAACATGGAGCAAATCACTACTGTTATGCATATGTAATTTACAAAGACCAATCCTTTTGGAAAATTGATGATGATGGTGAACCGTCTTCTACAGCAGGTAAACCAATACTTAGGCAAATAAGGTCAAATAACCTCACAAATTCAATTATAATAGTTGCACGATATTTTGGAGGAATCAAGCTTGGTATTTCTGGGTTAATTCGATCCTACAAGACGGCAGCAGCAAATGCAATCAATAATAGTGAAATTATCCACAAATATATTAAAGAACAATTCTTGGTTTCATTTTCTCAGCAAGATATTAATATAGTAATGAGTTTAATTAAACAATATAATTTACAAATCATCAGTACTGATTTAAGTATAAATTCAAAAATCAGTTTCACAATAAATCGAAATAAATCCGATAGGATTATCTCAATTTTTAAACAATACAACAATATAAAAATTGAACACGAAAAAACTATATGAAATATATATATACATTATTTGCCTTAGTATTTTTAAGCTGTTCACCTGAAATGAGATTTGTAATGGAAAGAAATTTTTCCAAAAGCAATCAACCTTTGTCAAATTTTGATTCTCTAGCAATCCAATCAACAATTGACTATAATAAATTATCAAACTGGATCTTTCATAATGACAAACACAACCCATTAAAAATAATGCCATCAAATTACGATGACTCATTATTTAAAATGAATACACAGATAGATGTATTCTATATTCACCCCACCACTTATTACAGCGGAAATAATTGGAATGCAAAAGAAATAGATTTTGAAGATGATTACTTACTTGATCTGCTTATTAAGAATCATTGTTCCATATTTGCTGGTGTTGCTAATATTTATGCTCCCTACTACAGACAAATGCACATAAAGGGATATTTTGATATTCCTAACGGCCTACAAGCAATTAACTATGCATATAATGATGTTTTTAACGCCTTCAAGCATTATTTAAACAATCATAATAATGGAAAAAAATTTATTATAGCCTCGCACAGCCAAGGGACTAACCATGCCGAAAGACTAATAAAAGAATATATTTCACAAGACAAAAATCTTTCTAATAAAATGATACTTGCATATTTAATAGGAATGCCGATTGAGATTGATGAATTTGATAATATTAAAGCTTGCAAAAATGAATATGATATTAATTGCTTTATTTCATGGCGAACCTTTGAAGAAGGATATTTTACTAAATATGAGTATGGCGACAATATAATATCAACAAACCCTATTACGTGGAGTTTAAATAATATAAAAAGTGTACAATCACAGCATAAGGGTATATTATTTCCACATAAAATAAAAATGGAAAAATCTTTAGTTGTCTTTAATAACGAAGGGATGTTGTGGCTAAATCAACCAAATAATTTATTTTTCAAAATTTTAAATACAAAAAACTATCACATTTACGATATGAATTTATTTTGGTTAGATATTAGAGAAAATCTGAAAAATAGAATAAATAACATAACTATAGAATAATGGTGTTAAATTATTGAATGCCAATAAGCAATGAAAACCAATGGGACCTGCAATAGCAATCTCAATCTTGCTACAAAACTACTCATTCCAATTTTATTTTGTGCATCAGTGTCAAAAGCAATATAAAGGTTTGCCTGGAATAGCAAAATAAGTAAAACTATTATACCCCAAGCTGCATAAAACCTAGTTTCTTCAATTAAGAGTAATAAGCCAAACAAAACCTCTAAAAAACCAGTAATAAAAATTAAAGAAACTTTAAATGGTATATATCTAGGCATCATTTTTAAAAAAAAATTATGATTAATAAAATGTGACAAACCCATTATTATATAAAAGATCGACATCATTAAAATTGTAATAAATTTAAAACTCATAGTTCAAATTGTAAATTATATAACATAATAATAATTAATTAAAATTCAACAAGAAAAATAGTTTATAAAATAGAATTATATTTAACTAAACAATAAACTATTAGCCTATTTAAACGAAGAAAAAATAAACAAGAAAATACTCAAAAAACTTAATATTATTGGTCACAAGGTGGGATAATCACTTTGTATAACAAAAGTAATATATGACGATGGCAGTATTGAAAGAACATTAAAATTAATTAATATGAATAAACTTATAATTTTATTAATAATTCCATTTTGGATGTACTCCCAAAATGAATTAAATCAAGGTTGCCTAGATGATGATCTAGCAATTTCTAATGGATTAAGTGGAAGTGTTAATTTGAATGGGTGCTATGATGCTGTTCCTTATTTAATGAAACAAGGTTACTCATGTTCTAGCAATTTATATACACCATTTCTAGGAAGTTTTACACTCAATGAAATTTGTAGTTGCACTTGTTTAGAACTAGAAATAAGTGGGTGTATGGATCCAAATGCCTGTAATTATGATGTTAATGCAACTGAATCTTGTGAGTGCTGTATTTATCCAAATTACGGATATAATTGTTTTGGAGAATGCTTAGATGATGGAGATGGAGATGGTATATGTGATGAATTTGAAATACTAGGATGTACTGATGAAAATGCCTGTAATTATAATATTGATGCAACTGATGATGATGGATCTTGTTTATATGATTCGGATAGAAATTCCAATACAAACCCAATTGAACTGATTTTCTATGAAGAATTTAACTATGGCAACACTGGTGAAACGCTTGGATCTGAAGTACATATAAAAAATGTATCCTGCTTAGATTCAATTAATATATTAGTTACTAAATTAAATTATACATATGTTGATTTATTATACTTTTGTTTTAATGGAATTTGTTTTAGTGAAGACATAGACACATCTCCTAATTCGCTGACACTGGGCCCTCTTCAAACTGATGATTATTTTACAAGCTACCTACTTTCTAATTCACCAGGAATTTATGAAGTTACATATAGATTTTATCTAGAAGATGATAATGATATTTATCAAGATGTAGATATAAGTTATGAAGTCAATGAAAACACATTAATAAATGAAAATAGCCCTAGAAAGATTCTAATTAATACTGTAGACATCCTCGGAAGGAATTATTCAAATAAAGGATTTCAATGTTTTATTTACGATGATGGCTCAGTGGTAAAAAAATATCTTTAAAACCCCTAATTAAATTGAATTTTATAATACTTAAATTGTTTCCAAAAATAAAATTTTACACCAAAAGACAATAAACCATTATATTTGTATTAATTATTTCATTTCACTATGACAAAAACAATACTTATTATACTGATCGTTCCATTTTTTTTGATAGCTCAAAATAATGAAAACATTTTAGATGGCACGTGGGATATTATCTCACTAGACTACAGTGCCGAACTAGATCTTTCTTTTTTAGAGGGCATACTGGGATTCAATCCTGGAGTGCAAGATATTAATGGGGAAGCAGATGACGCTGGATTTTGGACATTTCAACATCCAGAATACACATATAATAATAATTTAAACTTCACTACTGAGCCAATTACTATTTTAGGTTTTGAAGGCCCTGCAATTCCTATTAATGTAGAGAGCAGTGGAAGTTGGTCTTTAATAAATAATGACAACACAATAGCCACTACTGATTCTTTTTCTGGATTATCATCAGATTATGACATTGATGTGCTTTTTGAAGAATTTGCAATTTTAACAGGGACTGTACCATTCTCCCAAAATATAATGGGCTATGACATAAATTTAGAACTTGAGGTAGAATTACAACTACAAAAACAAGCATTATCGTCTATTAATGATGGATTATACAATGAAAAAGAACTAATTCTAATATATGATTTAAATGGAAAAACATTCCACCAAAAAGGATTTAATATTTTAATTTATAGTGATGGGACATATAATAAAAGATTTATTATTGATTAATTTGTTTTAGTGTCAAAAAAAATAATACTTTTCATCTCTTTTTTTTATTTATGTTGTGATTCAGAATATCAAGAAAACACTATTGAAGCTCAGAACTTCCCCTTAGAACAATATCTAGGAAATTGGACATTAAATAAATCATATTATAATGATGGTATAAACGGATTATATTATGGTAACTGTAGTGTTTCAGGAACAATTTTAGCACAAGATTCATCAAATCAAATTCTTATTCCTGCCGCGTGTAGTGACAATCCTCAATTTAACATAATACTTGATGTGGGTGTAAATGGCACCTTGCATAATTTTGAATACAATAATTTTACTGGAAATCAATACAATATTGATTCGGTCAGTATAGAATACTTTGATATTTATAAAGTGTCCGGTATTGACAGTATACACATATATTATAAAATATATGTTCAAAACGGAATGTTTATTTCACAAGTATCAGGAAAAAAAATAGAATAAAATTATAAATTTGATAATGTTATTGTAAAGTTAACATCGTATATTAAAGTTATGAAAAGACTTATTTTTATTTTCTTTCTACCATTAGTAATATATGGGCAAAGTAGTAATAATATTGGCGATGTAGACTGCGATGGACAATTATCCAGTGAAGATGCATCCTTAATTTTACAATATGTAACAAATGTAATTGATTCACTACCCTGTCAAGAAAATATAATAGGCCTTCAACCTGATCAACTTCAAGAACTAATTGAAATGATGAGTAACCAAATTAATATAAATTATAATGGAGTTGGTTTTGGAGATTGGATTATAAAATATGATAACCCTGACTTTGATGAATTGATTTTTGAACAAGAACAAACAGATGGATTTTTAATAGTTCAATACAGTAGAGAAAATCAAAGCAATTCATCTTCCACTTTTGCATTTAATATTTATACTGGATCTATTCTTGATACAATTAATTTTATTATGGATGTTACAATAAATATACAGTCTTCATGGAACCCAATTAACAGTAAAAATATACCAATAAAAAAAGGAAATTACTGGGTACTAAAAAATGAAGGCGGAACCAATATTGATAAAGTATATTTTTTACCTATTAATGAAGATACAACTACGAACTCAAATAATGAGCAAACTCTATTTAATAAAAATATTTTCTTTCCTGATGGTCAAATGGGCTCTCCTATAACATGGAGCTGCTTAAATAACGGATTATATACTGTACCTGATGGAAAAAATCTATATATCACTCAACAATTTTCTGGGTCCGATGATGAATTAACAATTGATGAAATCACTCTAAGTTCTGGTTACAGCAACAATATTTTTTACACTGGAGTAGGATTTGCCCCTAGCCTATCTAACTCTATGCCTTTTATTGCAAATGCTGGTCAAGAAATTGACGGAATTAATTTTAGTGGATTTTTAACAGAGGAACAGGTTTCTCCTATCACCATTGACACATCCATTGGAGACTATACTGTTCCTGACGGAAAAGTGCTATGTATTCTGCAATATTATAGTGATGATTCATCTCAATTATTGATAGACAATATAATAATACTAGATAACTATAGTAATAATATATTTTATACTGGTGTGGGGTTCACTCCATCAATGACACTATCTATGCCACTTATTATTGGTGCTGGCCAAATAGTGTCAGGAAACGGCAATTTTAATGGCTACATAATGAATGATAATTATTTTGAATAAGAAGTGATATGAGAAATTTTATTTTAATTATTCTTTTGTTGCACTCATGTATTATTTTATCACAAAATAATTGCAATACAATTCCATGCAGCTTCCCTTGTGAGGATTATGCTTTAGATGATAATAATTGTCCATATTGTGAATGTGCTGATGGCTGGACACCTATTAACCAAGATGGGTGTTATGATAATTATGGAAACTCTTTTTCTCCAGGATATCAACTATTTATTTCTGAATGTGAATATATCAATTGTTTGGAGTTAGAAGATGGATGGGGTGGTATTTTAAATACTGGTATTTGGTCCAACCCTATCGTATTAGATGATTGTGAAGAAGAAGAGAATAATGATTTTGCAGACTGTAATTCATTAATTAGTATTCCAACAAATAATGATTCAATAGTAACAATTGGAGATTTGATGTTAGTACCTATATATATTTCAACTACTACAAATATTAATTCATACCAACTGAATATTAAATTCAATCATGAATATGTTTCATATCAAAATGATAGCCTACCTTTGGTTAACAATCAAATATTTTATAATAACAACAACATTAATCCGACTTATTCTAATACTTTAAATAACGGAATCATTAGTACCAATATTATTGAGATTGATAGTATAAACTCTATTATTTCTATTGCTTATGCTACTAGTCAAACAGAATTAGTTAATGATATACTTGTTTATTTACCGTTTTCATCAGAATTAGATGCATTTTGTCTAGATTTAGAATTTACAAATGGCTTCTATAATAATCAATATGTCTATCCGAATCAAACTAGTGAAATAATGATAAACGGTGTAGATGAATCTTCATGTTCTTATGGTGGATCTTTTTGTTTTTCGTGTCCTTCTGACATTGACCAAGATATGATATGTGATGAAAATGACAGTGATATAGATGGGGATGGAATCACTAATGAAGATGATCCATGCCCAGAAAATGCCTCCAATGATGACATAAATAATAACGATATAATAGACTGTGTTGAAAACATCAATTGTTTAGAATTAGATTGTGAAGACTGTATAACTAGTCAAACAATTGAAATTCCTAGTGGATGGTCATATTTATCTACCTACATATGCCCATTTAACTCAGATATTGAAAATATAATGAGTGATTTAGTCACGAATGAACAACTAATAATTATCAAAAACCAAGTTGGAGATGTGTATTGGCCTCTTCTCAATCTAAATTCAATAGGTAATCTATCAAACGGTGCAGCATATTTACTAAAAACTACTGAAGATGTATCATTAACAATTGAAGGAAATAGTCTCAACTATGACTATCCAATAAGTATCAATTCAGGGTGGTCATACATAGGTTATCTTCACCAAGAAAGTTATGAATTAGAATATTTAATGTCACCTATTGTGGATAATCTAATCATTGTAAAAGACTATCAAGGTGATGTATACTGGCCAGAATTTGAAATTAATTCTATTGGAAACATGGAGCCTGGTCAAGGGTATCAAATTAAAACATCAAATCAATTAGTGTTCTCTTATCCAAGTATAGAATCTCAAGGCAGATATCAATATGACGAGCCAGAAAGCGGATATTTTGATATTAAAAACTCCATTATTACTAGTAATAATATGACAATAGGAATACCTTCTTACGTATGGAAAGAAAAACCTACAATTGGCAATAAAATCATTGTATATGATGATAAAAACATGATTGTAGGAATTGGAAATTATCGAGAAGAAGGAACAGTAATTACTATTTGGGGCGATGATGAAACAACAAACGAAAAAGATGGCTTATTTTTAGGAGAAGAGATGATATTTAAATTATATGACCATACACACAGAACATATCAAGATATATTAATTACTCATTGGCTAGAAGGTCACGGGAGATATAGTATAAATGGAATAAGTATTGCGGGAGCTATTTCAACAACATTAAATGATGAAAAAGAACTTATTCAAATTGTGGATGTTTTAGGAAGAAAAATCTCAAGCGACACACAAAAAGTAACACTTTTATTTATTTATAAAGATGGATCCGTAGTAAAAAAACACGTGATAAAATGAAAAATATAATTATTCTTTTATTATTACTACCTCTTTTATTAATCTCTCAGGAAAACACATACATTGGAGATGTGAATTGTGATAATCAAATTACAAGTCAGGATGCTTCCTTAATTCTTCAATTTGTTACTAGTCAAATAGATTCGCTTCCATGTCAAGAAAACATGAACGGCTTAACCCCATCACAACTTCAGGACATTATCAATATGATTGATATAGAATTAAATCAAAATGATGAACAATCTATTTCTATGATAGGGCCAATGTATAGACAAGATGAATTTAGCGAATTTAATCATTATTATAAATATCTATATCCATCTGATATTACGAACAATATTTACTATATGGATGCCGTTAGATTTTGTGCACAATTAAACTACAATAATTATACTGACTGGTTCCTACCTTCATTTATTCAAATACAAAATTATATACAAAATAATACTGATGATTTTGTGATTCCTAATTTTAATGAAAATACATCCTATTACTTTTGGCTATTTTTAGATGAAATTCAAGTCAGTGGAGACGGCGGATTTCTTTACAGTGCATCTTTACAAATTTCAGGTTCATCATTTCCATACCCCAGTATGCCTCTTGTACTTTATGCTCATAGTTTATTTAGTAATACACCACATTGTTTTTGTGTAAGATAAATATGGTAAATAGTATGTATTATAATAAGTACCTTTTTGTTATTTATACTATTCCAATACTGATTAATGCACAAAACTATATAAATTACGTCGAGTCTGATAATGATTTTGCAAACCCCGAAAGAGGATTTTATAGATACTCCGCTACTTATTCTAGCAACTACAACCCACTTGATTCAACTATACTTACCAACTATAGATCTTTACATAATCCTCCCAGTAATCCAGAAGCTAACTATTCAATATATAGTACACTTGTATTTAGATACTTTTATTTAGAGGATTTTAAAGAATCCTATATATCTGATGAATATCTATATCAAATGCAATTAGATTTTGATGCCGCACGAGCAGCTGGTGTGAAGTTAATTCCAAGATTTGCTTACACTAACTTTGTTAATAATTATAGTTGTGACAACTGGATATGCCCCCCATATGGTGATGCCCCTATAGAGTGGGTTTATAATCATATCAATCAAATTAGTGCAATTATTCAAAGTAACATTGACGTAATTGCCACATTTCAAATGGGATTTATTGGTATTTGGGGAGAAGGTTACTACACCGACTTTTTTGGAGATGCATCTCAATACCCTTATTATTTAACCAACGATGACTGGAATAATAGAATACAATTATTACAAATGCTATTACAAATTGTACCTGAACAAAGAATGATTCAAGTGCGCTACCCCCAAAAAAAACAAAAAATGTTTAATGGAATAAATGCACCCACTGATGCGCCAAATATCACAATTCAAGAAGCCTTTACAGGTTCAGATATTTCAAGAATAGGCTTCCATAATGACTGCCTTCTAGCAAGTTCAAGTGATTATGGAACATACTTTAATTATGGCTGTGACACATCTCCTATTAGTTCTGAAGACACTACCAACCTAAAACCCTATTTTTCAAACGAAGGAAAATATACAGTTATAGGTGGAGAAACCTGTAATGGCGAATATAGTCCACAAAATGATTGTTCATCTACTGATGTTAGTGCTTTTGCTGAATTAGAATTAGAAAGAATGCATTACTCGTATTTGAATTCTCAATATAATAATTCAGTAAATAATGATTGGACAGATGGTGGTTGTATGGATGAAATAAAAAAGCGATTGGGTTATCGCTTTGTATTAAAAAACAGTTCTATCAACTATACTAACACCAATATAAATATCGAGATTAATTTACAAAATCAAGGCTATGCTTCACCGTATAACCCAAGATACGTAGAATTAATCTTAAGAGATACCACTACTAATCAAATATGGATGTCCCGTTTTGACTCAGACCCAAGATTTTGGTTTGCAGACTCTATAATTTACAATCTATCTGATACAATTTGTTTTCCTTATGACATGCCAAATGGGACTTATGAGGTTTTACTGAACCTTCCTGATCCAATGCAAAATCTATATTCTAGACCAGAATACTCTATAAGATTAGCTAATTTTTTACCAAACTATCAAGAAGTATGGGAACCCCAAACAGGCTATAATAAATTAGGACACTTTATATCTATTGAAAATAACAATAACTTCATACAATGTGATAACAATGTATTTATTCCTCTTAATTATTCAATATGCGGAGATATAAACAACGATCAAAATATAACTATACAGGATGTTAAATTAATACTAGAGTACATTGTAGGTTTAACTGAGTTAAATACCATACAAATTAGTCAAAGCGATTTTAATAATGATGGGAATATAAACAGTCAGGATGCTACAATACTATTAAAGTATCTTTTAGGAATAATCGAAGAATTACCAGAATGCTAAATAAAATTTATTTATTTTTCAAAAAATACTAGATTTGTTAATATGAAAAAACTATTACTATTAATTATTCCATTGTGGACTTTTTCACAAAACACATCTATGTTGCCAAATGACTATAGTGAACGTACCAATACAATTAGAATTGGATGTATGGATTTAGATGAAACAATTATCGATATTGCATCATTCTTTACAGATGTTTCAAGCTGGGGTTTTCTTGGTTGTTCAGATTTGATACCCACTCTAGAATCTAATATTTTATCCGCACTACTACCATTTGATATTCCTTTAGACTGTAGTACTGATTTAACTCCATTTGGATATTTTGACATGAATGTATCTGATATTTGCGAATGTTCTTGTGAAGAATATATAAATATTGAACAACATAGTTTCACTAACCCTTTATTAATAAAAAAAATAAATATTCTTGGAAAAACATCTAATACTAAAGGCCTCAATTTTAAAATATATAATAATGGATCTATAGAAAAAATATTTCTAATAAATTAGATACTTATTAAAATAATATGACTAAAGTATTTATAATATTTTTGACGCCCCTTTTAATACTTTCACAAGAAAAATACATTAAAAACAATCATGTTAAAATTGGTTCGAAAATCACACATGATAATTATGTTGTTGATTACTCATTCATAGACCATGAATCAACAACTCATAATATAATTTGTTTTTTCAATCAAAACAAGACAGATTCGATGATTGCAAAATTTGGACTTCCATATTCTATTTTTGAACCCTACGATATTTCTAATACGGCAATCAATAATGAAAGACATAATATAATTAAAAATGGTCTATTTCTTTCTAAATATGGAAAGATAATAAAAGACAAAAAAGCACTCATTGAATATTATAAACCCCCTACTCTACAGATTGCTAATTATATTATTAAATACTTGCAAGCTAACAGAATTGATACAAGAAAAAATAGAATAGAAATAGCTATGAAATTTGTACAAGACATACCATATGCTATACCAAAAGAAAATAAAAAAATTTATAAAAATGGATATATTACACCTCTAGAAGTATTAATTGAAGGATATGGTGATTGTGATTCTAAAACTATACTATTTGTGTGTATTATGAGTTATTTAATTCCTGAAGATGATATTGTATTTGTTTCTACTCCTGGTCATATTTTCTCTGCCATTAAAGATAACAATAGCTCTCATAAAATTAATTCCGACGAATACATCCCCCAATCTCAACAAAAAGAATTTCTAAATCATGGTACGTATGTGGATTTTAATGATGAGAAGTATTTTATTTGTGAAACAGCAGGTCCCGGAAAGCCCAATTACGGACAAAGCAATCAAAAAATCAAATTGTGCTATATAGAAAAAGTTGATTTAAGCCAAGGTGTTTTGCAACGTGGAAACTGCTATCACGCTA
>MDTG01019194.1_pt1 | contig 12593 bp, 11 predicted proteins | sample 811421 | NCBI WGS metagenome assembly MDTG01 (sample SAMN05326645, study PRJNA326480) | marine metagenome | isolation source: seawater | place: Pacific Ocean: South East | collected 2011 | reverse complement strand
TTTTCAACTAATATATGGGCTGTTTTTACTAATTCAAAAAAGTGTTCTTGATCTAATTTATTTTTTAAATTTAACATAACACTTTTTTTATTCCTATTTAAGCTAACAAAATATCCAGCCCAATTCTTATCTTTATCATCTTTTCTAAAAGGCCCTGCTCTCCTACTAGTATCTCCTAAATTATTCTCAATTTTTATAACTTCGGCACCATTATCTGCTAAAATCATTGTACAATAAGGTCCTGATAACATTCGTGTAAGATCTAGAACTCTAATTCCATTTAAAATGCCTTTGTGTTCTTTCATTTCATTCTCTACCTCAACCTTTTAAAAAATTAGAAATAATTTTATTTACTTCTTTATGATTTTCTACGAGGGCCATATGTTTCAAATTTTTTAAAATTTTTAAAGTTGAATTAGAAATTTCTTTATTTATTTTTTTTGCCATTCTAACATCATTTCCGTAGTCCTTGTCAGAGGTAATAATTAATGTACGACTAATTATTTGGGGTTTAGGTGAAATTATTTTTTCAATATCGTTTACTAAAACTTTATAACTTAAATTATAAATATTTTTTTCATTTGACAAAATCCATTTTTTTATCTTAAGGGTTATTTTTTTATTATTTTCTATAAATTCTGATGTAAACCACCTATCTATTGCTTTATTGGCAGAGTCTTCCAAACCATAATTTAAAATATTTTCAGATCTTTTAAATATTTCTTTTTGTTGATGAGTAGTTCTCCTGTGTGGAGTATTTAGCAAAATTAAATTACTAACATGTTGGGGATAATTTTGACAGAAATATCTTGCGATCATTCCTCCTAATGAGAAACCCACAATCGTTGATTTTTCAATATGGTAAAAATCAAATAAATTTTTTAATTGTTCACAATAAATATCCAAAGAGGGCTTTCTTTCATCATATTTGCTTTTTCCATGACCATAAAGGTCATAAATCAAAATTTTAAAGTCCTTCTTAAAGAAATCTACCTGATTTTCCCACAAATTTAAATTTAAACCTAAACCGTGAATAAAAACAATGGTATCTTTTTTTTTTAAATTAATTAATTGAGAGTTTGTGATTTCTATCATTTTTGAACTTCTACTTACCATCATAAACAATTACTTCTATTTCAACCTTAACATCAACTAATAGTTCATTTAACACAGCTGATCTAGCAGGCGGTTCAGTAGGAAAATATTGTTTGTATACCTCATCAAATTCTTTAAAATCATCTTTACTTTTAAGCCAAACCATTGATTTTACTATATCTTTATAATCACACCCAAACTCTTTAAGAGTTAAACCTATTTGATCTAGAACAATCTTAGTTTGATATGATATATTTCCTTCTGTTATTACTTTCCCATCAATCATAGGAATTTGTCCAGTTAGAAAAATATAATCTCCTGCTTTTACAGCCTTTGATAAAGATAATTTTTTTCCATTTATAACAATTGGATCACCTAAAACTTGTTTTGACTTTTTCACATTTTTACCTTTCTTAATATCAAAATATTATAAAATTATTTTTTTATAAATTTTTCATTTTAATTTTCCTAAAAATGTAACAGAATAAAATAAATAGGAAAGTAAAATGAAAAATAAAAAGAATTATAAAATGTTAATAGACGGAAAATGGGTTAATTCTTCTGATGGAAAAAGATTCGATAGCATCAACCCATTTTCTCAAGAAAGTTGGTGTTCAATTCCAGAAGCAACTATACAAGATGTAGATAAGGCCGTAAATGCAGCTCATAATGCTTTTAATAAAAGCAAATGGGCAACTATGAGACCATCTGAAAGAGGAGTTCTTTTAGAAAATTTAGCTAATTTATTAGAAAAAAATTCTGAAAAACTAGGTAAGATTGAAAGTATAGATACTGGAAAATTATTTAACGAAACTCGTTGGCAAGCTAAATACATAGCTAAGTTTTTTAAATTTTTTGCCGGATGTGCTGATAAAGTTTCAGGTGAGACTTTGCCAATAGATAAGGATAATTTATTTGTTTATACTGAAAGAGTACCAATTGGGGTTGTTGCAGCTGTTGTTCCTTGGAATTCGCAATTATTTCTAGTAGCTGTTAAAATTGGTCCAGCATTAGCTGCAGGAAATACAATTGTTTTAAAATGTTCTGAGCATGGCTCGGCGGCTATGCTTGAGTTTGGTAAATTAATAGAGAAAGCAGGAATACCGTCAGGAGTAGTAAATATTATTACAGGACATGCTAATCCATGTGGAGAGGCATTAACTAAACATCCTAAAATTTCAAGAATTTCTTTTACTGGAGGAGAAGAGGCAGCAAAAAACATTATTATTAACTCTGTAAATAATTTAGCTGAAATTTCACTCGAGTTAGGTGGAAAATCTCCAATTATTGTTTTTGATGACTGCAATATAGAAAGTGCTGTAAATGCTTGTATGGCAGGAATATTTGGGGCTTCTGGACAAAGCTGTGTGGCAGGATCTAGATTGTATTTACAAGAAAATATTTCAGAAATATTTATGAAAGAACTTTTATCAAAAGTAAAAAAAATTAAACTTGGAGATCCTATTCTAGAAGATACTCAAATGGGCCCATTATGCACTGGAAAACAAAAAGAAAAAATAATTAAAGAAATTAAAAAAGCAATTCAACAGGGAGCAAAAATAATTTTTGGCGGTAATACAAGAAATAATAAAAATGATTTTTTCTATCCACCTACAATATTAGAATGTCCTCATCAAAAGTTGAAAATAATGGATACAGAATTATTTGGGCCAGTATTATGTTTCTCGAAATTTAAAGATGAAAAAGAAGTTATAAAATTTGCTAACAATACAAAATATGGACTCGCTGCTGGTATCTTTACAAAAAATATGTCTAAAGGATTACGCGTTTCAAAAAAGATCCGTGCAGGAATAATTTGGATTAACACATACAGAGTAGTTTCTCCTATTGCTGAATTTGGAGGGTTTAGCCACTCTGGAAATGGAAGAGAAAGTGGATTTCAAGCAATTTTCGATTATACAAAGACCAAAACAGTTTGGATTAACACTTCTGATGAACCTATTAAAAACCCCTTTATTATGAGATAAGAAGGAGAAAAAATTTGAAATTTCAACTTGCCATTAATTTAGAGAGAACCAATGATGAAATAAGTATGAAAGAAGTTGCAAAACATACTTTGGAAATGGTTCAAATTGCAGATAAAAATAATTTTAATATTGTATGGGCAGCGGAACATCACGCCTTAGAAATGACAATTGCTCCAAACCCTTTTCAAATTTTAACTTGGTGGGGTCTAAATACAAACAACATAAGATTAGGAACAGGTGTAGTTGCTGCGGCTTACTGGCATCCAATTAAATTAGCTGGCGAGGCGGCATTTACAGATTTAATTACTAACGGAAGGCTAGAGTTTGGAATTGGATCAGGTGCGTATCAAAGAGAATTTGATAGAATGCATCCAGGTTTAAAACAATCAGATGGTTGGAAATATATGCAAGAAATCCTACCTGCAGTTAAAGAACTATGGAAAGGTGATTATAGCCATGATGGAAATTTTTTTAAATTTCCATTATCAACTTCAGTTCCAAAACCTTTGCAAAAGCCTTATCCACCTATATGGGTAGCAGCAAGATCACCAGTAACCTATGATTTTGCGCTCAAAAATGATTGCAATGTAATTTGTTGGCCTTTCACTCGACCATTCTCAGAAGCAGAATTATATAAAAAAAGATTTGATGAAGCATTTAAAAAGTCAAAAATTATAAAAAAACCCACTTTCGCGCTAATGAGACATACATCAGTTTATGAAAATGAAAATGGAAAAAACCTTGCTTTAAAATCTATCAAACAAACTCTAGCTCAATTTGAAAATTTGTATAAAAACCTTGATGATGTTAAAAACGGATTTGCAAAACAGATCGATCTTGACACACTGGAAAATAGAGAAGAATTCGAAGAAAATACTCTTTGTGATAACCTAATGTTTGGGAAACCAGAAGAAATAATTAAAAAGATTAAAAAATATCAAAATTTGGGAGTTGACGAATTCATATACTACGCTTCAATGGGCTTAGACCATAAAGAGCAAAAGAAATCTTTATCTCTTTTTTGTTCAGAAGTAATACCTGCTTTTCAAAATAATTAAGGACTTTTTATGGAAAAAAATATTTTAATATCAAAAAAAAATAATATTATGAAAGTAATAATTAATCGACCAAAAGTGAATGCTATAAATTTAAAAACAAGCCAAGATTTAGGAGAAGCATTTGAAAATTTTAGAAATGATCCTGATATGCTTGTTGCTATATTATCAGGAGCAGGTGAAAAAATTTTTTCAGCTGGGTGGGATTTAAAAGATTTAAATTCTGGCGAAATTAATTTAGATAATTGGTGGGAAAATGATGATTATGGTATTGGTGGTTTTGCAGGGTTAACTGAAAATTGGAATTTAAATAAACCTGTTATTGCAGCACTAAATGGTCTTGCAATTGGAGGTGGGTTTGAATTAGCAATGGCATGTGACCTAATAATAGCTTCTGAACATGTTGAATTTGGTTTACCTGAGCTACCACTAGGCATTGTACCTGATGCAGGAGCATTACAACGTCTTCCAAAATTAATTCCAAAAAACATAGCCAGAGAAATGTTTCTTTTAGGAAGAAGGATGACAGCTCATGAAGCTTCAAGATACGGATTAATAAATAAAATAGTAAAAAAAGAAAATTTAATGGAAGAAGCTACAGAGTGGGCAAAAATTATCGCAAAATCTGCTCCACTAGCGGTTCAAACTGTTAAAGAAATTGAAAGAGAAATAGAATCATTTCCAGTTAAAGAGTCTTTTTCAAGAATGAGGAATAATAACTTACCTACTTATAAAAAAATGTTAATGTCCTCTGATGCAACTGAAGGAGTTTCTGCATTTGTAAATAAAAGAGAGCCAAAATTTAAAGGGGAATAATGAAAATTTTAGAAAAAAAAATTGAAACTATTCTTTCTATCGGTGGCGGACCAATTGGCGCTGGTTGGACATCGTTTTTTTTATCAAAAGGATTAAAAGTTCAAAGTTTTTTGCATAATAAAGATGAAAAAAAAGAATTTTTAGAAATGGTAAAAAATTCATTAAAAATATTATTAAAAAATAAAAAAAGAAAAAAGATGATGACTGATAATTTTGTAATTTTTTATGAATTTGAAAGATTATCAGTTGATATTGATTTTGTTCAAGAGAGCGCTCCGGAAGATCTAATTTTGAAACAAAATCTATACAAAAAATTAGATCAGCTTTTGCCTAAGGATGTAATAATTGCTTCGTCAACATCAGGCATTAAAATGACAGATATTCAGAAAAAGATGTTAAATCCTGAAAGAGCAATAGTAGCTCACCCTTTTAATCCACCATACTTACTAAAACTAGTCGAAATTTCTGGAGGAGAAAGAACTTCTCAAGAAACAATTAACTTTTCAAAAAAATTTTTTAAAAAACTTGGAAAAAAGCCTTTAATATTAAAAAAAGAAATTCCAGGTTTCATTGCTACTAGATTACAAGAAGCACTATGGCGAGAAGCTCTACACATGATATCAAAAGACTCAGTAAAACCAAAACAAATTGATTTTGCTCTTAAACATGGACCTTCACTTAGACTAGCTATTCAGGGACAATGTATGGCATTCCATGTTGCATGTGGTGATGGTGGTATGGCAAAAAATTTAGATCAATTTGGTCCAAGTTTAAAATTGCCATGGACAAGACTGAAAGCTCCAGCAATAACAAAAAAACTTAGAAATACACTGGTTAATTCTTGTGTGAAAATGTCGAAAAATAAAGATTATAAAACCTTATCAATGGAAAGAGATAAATCAATAAAAAAATTACTCAAAAATCTATAAATTCGTGAAGTTAAACATTTTAAATCTCTCATTATTTTTTTATTTATTGATTTTTTCTTTCTTATTATTAATACTAAATTACCAATTATAATTTAGAGGTTAAATTGAACTTTGAAGTAATACTCACTTGCGCAGTTACAGGTGCTGGAGAAACTGTACAAAAAAATAAAAATGTTCCTGTTACTCCAAAAGAAATAGCAGAATCAGCCATTAAGTCTGCTAAAGCTGGCGCATCTATAGTTCATATACATGTTAGAGATCCTGTTACTGGAAAAGGATCAAGAGATCCAAAACTTTTTTTAGAAACAGTTAATAGAATTAGATCAAGTGACACTGATGTTGTAATAAACCTTACCGCAGGAATGGGAGGCGACTGGGTTCCAAATGAACTTGAGTATTCAATGCCCGGGAAAGGTACTGACATGATAGGTCCTGAAGAAAGATTATTGCATATTAAAAACTGTTTACCTGAAATTTGCTCACTAGATTGTGGAACATTAAATTTTGGAGATGAAAATTTAATATATATCTCTACTCCAAAGATACTTAGAAGGATGGCTTCTTTAGTTAAGAAGTGGAGTGTAAAGCCAGAACTTGAAGTTTTTGACTTAGGTCATATTAGGTTAGCAAAGGATCTCATAGACAGAGATCTTATAGATTTTCCAGCTATGTTTCAGATTTGTTTGGGAATACCTTGGGGAGCTGATCAAAGTACAGATATTATGAAGATTATGAAAGATAACCTGCCAAAAGAAGCTATTTGGGCAGGTTTTGGAATTGCTAAAATGCAAATGCCTATGGTAGCGTCTTCAATTACTTTAGGAGGTAATATTAGAGTTGGATTAGAAGACAACTTATATCTTGAAAAAGGAGTTGAAGCTACGAATGAAAGCTTAGTTTTGAAAGCTAAAGAAATAGTAAGACTTTTGGGAGGAAGAATATTGACACCCAAAGAAACAAGAGAAAAGCTTAATTTAAAAAAGATGCTACCAATTTTATCTTAAAGGTTAGGAGTTAAAGTTGAATATTCAAGATATTGATAGTCAAAATAAAATACTTAAATCAACAATTCAAAAGTTTATGAAAAATGAACTTTTTCCACTTGAAGAGGAAATAGATAAATTAGGTTATGTCCCTGACGAAATTGGTCAACATATTCAAAAGAAATCACAAGAAATTGGACTTTATGCTGCTAATCTACCAGAAAATTTTGGAGGTGGCGGCTTAACTTATTCTGAAATGCTAATAATGGAAAGAGAGTTTGGAAAAACCTCACATGCCTTACATAGCTGGATAGCAAGACCTACTGAAATTTTACTCGCTTGTAACGAAACTCAAAAAAAACAATATCTGATTCCATGTATAAATGGAGAAAAAAGAGAGCTATTTGCTTTATCAGAACCAGAAGCAGGATCAGATATAATGAGTATGAAAACAACAGCAAAAAAGAAAGGAAATAATTGGATTTTGAATGGAACAAAACATTTTATCTCAGGTCCTTGTCTACCAGACTTTGCAATAGTTTTTGCTGTCACAAAAAAAGAAATATTGGATAACAGAGAAAAGAAATCAATCACTGCATTTTTAGTTGATACAAATCAAAAAGGTTTTGAGATAGAAGAAGGATATAAATGTATAAGTTATAAAGGTTATAAAAATTACAAATTGTTTTTTAATGACTTGATACTTAATGATAAGCATATTTTAGGTAATCTTCATGAAGGATTAGAACTTTGTAACAAATGGTTAGGAATGGGACGAGTATGGGTAGGTGCTACTTGTTGTGGAAAAGCTGAAAGAATTCTTGATTTAACAAAAAATTGGGCTTCAACCAGAAAACAGTTTGGAAGAGAAATTGGAAAATTTCAAGGAGTAGGTTTTAAGATTGCTGACATGGCAGTTGGACTCAAAACAGCTGACTTGTTAGTAGAAAATACTGTCAAACTTGCTAATAATAAATTAATGAAAGATTCAGATGCAGCAATGGTAAAACTTTATTGCTCTGAAATGTTAAATAAGACAGCTGATGATGCTGTTCAGATATATGGTGGAATGGGTCTAATGGAAGAGTTTCCCATTGAAAGGCTATGGAGAGACTCTCGACTTGAAAGAATTTGGGATGGCACATCAGAAATTCAAAGACATATTATATCAAAATCAATTCTAACAGACGATGAATAATAAAAAATTACAGAAAATTCATAGGTTTTTATTTCCAAAAAATATAGTTTTAATTGGAGGAAAAGAAGTAGAAATAATAATAGAACAATTAAAAAAATTAAATTTTAATGGAGAAATATGGCCTGTTAATCCAAGAAGAAAAAAATTTGGTAACATTAAATGTTATGAGAAAATATTAGATGTTCCTGGAAGACCAGACGCTTCATTTATAGCTATTCCAGCTAAATATGTTAAACAAATAGTTAAAGATTTAGCATCAAAAGAAAACTTAGGGATAGTTTGTTACTCCGCAGGTTTTAGTGAAAGTGGCAAAATTGGAAAAAAGCTTGAAATTGATCTAAATAAGTCTTTAAAAGGTCAAGTGTTATTAGGTCCCAACTGTTATGGTTATATTAACTATTTATCCAGATCAGCCTTATGGCCATTTCCAATTCCAGATATTAAAACAAAAAAAGGAATTGCTTTAATTACTCAAAGCGGAATGTTGTCTTCTGACATTCTTATGACAAATCGTTCATTACCAATTGTTCATACAGTTTCAATAGGCAATCAATTAAATATTAAAATTGAAGATTTAATTGAGTATTTTTGTTCAAAAAATGAAGTTAATGTAATTGGTCTTCATATCGAAGGTATTAAAGACTTAAATTTATTCATAAAAGCATGCTTAAAATCTTTAAGAAATAAAAAGCCAATAGTTGTTTTTAAAACAGGAACTTCTAACATAGGAAAAAGCCTAACAATGTCACATACCGGTTCATTATCTGGTGATGAAAACTTATACAATGCATTATTTAAAAAAATAGGTATTATAAGTATTAACAATGTAGAAACCTTTTTAGAAACATTAAAATTTTTATCAGTTAATACAATTCAATTTCATAAAAACATTTTAGCATTTACCTGTAGTGGAGGTGGAGCAACTATGATAGCTGATTATGCAGAAAAGAAAAATTTACACTTTCCAACTTTTAAAAAAAAATCACAAAAAATAATGGAAAAATTACTTCCCAGCATAGCCTCAGTTTCAAATCCATTAGATTACACGACACCATTATGGGGAAAAAAAGAAAGAACAAAAGAGGTATTCGTAAAAAGTATCTTGGAAACAAATGCTACGACAGCAATCTTATTACAAGATTATCCAAAAAAAATTGCAGAAAATTCAAGGAAGTATTATTTTAACGATACAAAATCATTTTGTGAGGCAATTAAAGATACAAAAATTTCAGGTTTAATTTGTTCTACATTTCCAGAAAACTTAGATGAAAAGGTGAGAACATATTGTATAAAAAATAATATCTCTCCAATCCAAGGTATTACAAAGTCTCTTGATGCTATAAAGTATATTAATGATTATTTATCCTTTCAAAGTCGAAAAGAAAATTTAAAAGAAATTAACATTTTAAAAGACACAAAAAAAAATAAAATTAAAATTTTAGACGAATATAAAAGTAAGAATTTTTTAAAAAAGAATGGAATTAGTATTCCAAAAAACTTCAAACTAAAAGAAAATAATTATAAAAATTTCAATTTAAACTTTCCAATAGCCCTTAAAGTTTTAGATAATAAAATTTTTCACAAAACAGACATTGGAGGGGTTATTACCAATATTAAGACTAGAGATAGACTCCAAATTTCAATTGATAAAATTAATAATAATTTAAAAAATAATAAAAGATGCTTCCTAATTGAAGAAATGTCACCTCAGCCTATAGCTGAATTATTTTTTAGTTTATCTAATGACCCCATATTTGGTAAGGTTTTGATAATTGGTAGTGGGGGTATTTATACTGAATTATTTAAAGATTTTATACATTTAATTTTACCAGTCACCAAAAAAGAAATTTTAAATAATTTGAGTCAACTCAAAATATTTCATATGATTTCAGGTTATAGAAATACAAAAGGAATTGATATGGATGTTTTCTTGGATAATATAATAAGTCTAATTAAAATTTTTACAAAAAAAAATTTAATTTCCTTAGAGATCAACCCATTATTTATTTATGAAAAAAATATTGTTGCTGTTGATGCAATAGTGAAAATGTGATTTGCATTAAAAGATTATTTATATTTTTCTGAACTAACTTTTTTCTTCTCTACTAGGGCATCTAAAAGTGAGTTCAAAGTTACTGAACCTATTATATTACCTTCTTTATCTATTACGTTACAACTTTTGTTTTTTCCTTTATTTATTAAATGAATAGAGTCTTCAATAGTTGTTTCTTGGTCAATTTTAATATCAAGAACTTTTCTATCATTTTTCATTATTGATTTTAATTTAATTACTTTTCCTCTATTTATGTCTTTTATAAAATCTGATATGTATTTATCTGCAGGTTTCATAATAATTTCTTGCGGGTTTCCTTGTTGTACTATTTCGCCATCTCTAAGTATTGCTATATTATCACCAATTCTTAGTGCTTCATCAAGATCATGAGTAATGAAAACAATAGTTTTTTTTAATTCTTTCTGTAAATCTAAAAGAATGTTTTGCATATCAGTTCTAATTAAAGGGTCTAGAGCAGAAAATGCTTCGTCCATTAACAATATTTCTGCGTTTGTTGCCAAAGCTCTTGCTAATCCAACTCTTTGTTGCATCCCTCCAGATAATTGGGAAGGATAATGATTTTCAAAACCGGACAAACCTACTTTATCAATCCACTTTTGACCATTTTTTTCAGCATCTTTATCTTTTTGTCCTTTGATTACCAAACCATAAGCTACATTTTGAGTAACAGTTTTATGTGGCAAAAGAGCAAACTTTTGAAAAACCATCGAAGTTTTATTTATTCTGAAATCTCTTAATCTTTCAGGAGACATTTTCAAAATATCTTCATTATCAATTTCAATTTTTCCAACCGTTGGTTCAATTAATCTATTAATATGTCTAATTAAAGTTGACTTTCCAGAACCAGATAACCCCATAATAACTTGTATTTGCTGTTCAAAAATATTAAGGTTGATGTCTTTTAAACCTAATACATGACTATGATTATCTAATAGTTCTTGCTTGGACATTCCTTTTTTAATCATTTCTACATATGTATCAGGCTTATTTCCAAAAATTTTATACAAGTTAGAAATTTTTAATTTAATATTACTCATTTTTGGTGCCATATCTATGAGCTTGGATATTTTTTCCAAATTTTTGAGAAACCCTATCAAATATTATAGCAAGTGCCACAATAGCCAAACCATTTAAGATACCCAAAGCTAAATATTGGTTTTGAATAGATTGTAAAACAGGCATACCTAGACCTTTAACACCAATCATTGAGGTAATTACTACCATAGCAAGTGCCATCATTATTGTTTGATTTACTCCTGCAAAAATATTAGGAAGAGCAAGAGGAATTTGAACATCAAATAACTTTTGTTTGTAGCTAGCTCCAAAAGAGTCTGCAGCTTCTAAAACATCTTTGTCTACTAACCTTATACCTAGATTAGTAAGCCTAACAATTGGTGGCATTGCATACACACAAACAGCAATCAAACCTGGTACCCTACCAATACCCAATAGCATAACAACAGGTAATAAATAAACAAAAATTGGAATGGTTTGCATTATGTCTAATACTGGAGTTACAATTGATTGAACCCTATTTGATTTTGCCATCCATACTCCTAAAGGTATACCAAGAAGGATACAAATAATTGTAGCGACAGAAATCAAAGCTATTGTTGACATCGTATCTTTCCACATTCCAAATAAGTTAATTAATAAAAATGAAAAAACACATCCTACAGCCAACTTCCAGCTTTTAGAACCAAAATAGGCTAATGCAGCAAACATTATTATGACTATTGGCCAAGGAATTATAAGAAGTAATTTTTCTAATTTTATTAAAAAATATAGGAGAGGGTCAAAAAAGTTTTCTAATGCTTCTCCATATTCTCTAGAAAAGTTTTTAAAACCAGCATCTATTGATTTTTTAAAATCCCTAAGATTTGCCCTGGATAATGTCGGTAGATTATTTTGGAAAAAATCTATCCAACTAAAAGTATTTTCTGCTTTTGACATTACAAATTTTCTTTAAAATTTGCACACCCTATTAAGGGTGTGCAAAAATAATTACATAGCTAATTTAACTTTTTCAGCTACATCAGAAGGAACCCATGTTGTCCAAACGTCTTCATGTTTGGTAAGAAACTCCATGGCAGCATCTGGACCTTGAGCTTGTTCTTGTTCCATGTAAACTAGCATACCATTCATGATTGGTCCTGGATAAACTCTATTTTGTAGATAAGTCATGGCATCACCAGCCTGCTCTTTAAATTGGTCTGTAACTACAGTATGAACTTCTGAGTTTGTCCAACTTGAAGGTTGAGGGTTAGCACATTCTTGTTCAGGTTTAACTATACAACCATCCCAATTATCAGAGCCTGCGAAATCAACTCCAAATGGTACCAATTTCATACCATATTTACCAATGATTGCAGTTGGCGACCAATAATAACCAAACCATGGTTCTTTTCTTTCATTAGCTTTTACTAAAGAACCATCTAAACCTGCTTGAGACCCA
>MDTG01211056.1_pt1 | contig 12595 bp, 13 predicted proteins | sample 811421 | NCBI WGS metagenome assembly MDTG01 (sample SAMN05326645, study PRJNA326480) | marine metagenome | isolation source: seawater | place: Pacific Ocean: South East | collected 2011 | reverse complement strand
GTGTTTAACTTTTCTGTGTTTAACTTTTCTGTGTTTAACTTTTCTGTGTTTAACTTTTCTGTGTTTAACTTTTCTGTATATATGGTTGGTTCGACTTCTGCAATGTTTAATCTTTCAGTTTTAATATTTTTAATTTCATCTATATTAATATTTTCCATAATAATTAATATTAATATTAATTGTAAATATAATACTTATATTTTTTATACGTATTATATTATAATGATAGATATTTCAAAAGTAGCATTTGTTTTTTTTATATTTACTATTATAGCAGGAGGAGAAAGTTTAACTTTACTTTCATGTCAAATGCAAAAAAATCTTAAAAATAATATATTTCTTAAACATTTAATCGGTTATTTATTGATTTTTGGAATGATAATGATGGAAGGAGGTTGGGAATTTAATTATGATACAACTACTTATAGTACTGATTGGACTAATGGAAATACCCTTCATTCATTAGGATGGGCTGTTATTTTATATTTATTATTAATACTTTCATCTAAAATGAAATTTCTGTTTAGTTTAATATTGGTAATACTAATTTTTATTATTTATATAATAAATACATATAAAAATAATTTAATTTTAAAAAAAGAAATTGATGATAAAAGAGAGAATATTTATAAAAATATTACAAATATATTAATACTATTATTTTTATTAACATTAATTATAGGTTTTTTTGAATATCTTATTTATAAAAAAAAAGAATATGCAAAAAATTTTGATTTTATAAAATTTTTTATAGGTGTTAATAAATGTAAAAAACTATAAATTTTTATATACTATAAAAAATAAAGAACAAGAAAACATTAAACATGAAATTAAAATTATTTAAATAATTCATACCATAAAATTTAATATATTCGATAAATATACATGAAAATATTAAGTATAGATGTTGGAATTAAAAATTTAGCATATTGTTTATTAGATATTAATAAAAATAAAGATGATTTTAAAATCATAAAATGGGATACTATTAACCTATTAGAGCAAAAAAAATGCAGTGTATGTGATAAACCTGCCAAGTTCTCTAAAAATAATCAAGATTATTGTAGAAAACATGCAAAAAATTGTGAATACCAAATTCCAACTCCGAGAGATCTTAATATCAAACGATTAAATTTAAATGATATTCATGAATATATAAAAATAAATGATATCTCTCTTAACATTCTACAAGAATGTAGGAAAAATATAAAACGAACAAATATTATAGAAGAATTACAAAAATATAATGATAATAAATTTTTTGAACCAATAAAAGATGATAACGCTGGTATGGTGAGTTTAATAAATATAGGTATTAATTTACGTGATAAATTAAATGAATTATTGATAGAGATAGAAAAAACTTGTCATGGAGAACAAAAGATAGAAAAGATATTAATAGAAAATCAATTGAGTAGTCTAGCAATAAGAATGAAAACATTACAGGGAATGATTACACAATATTTTATTATGAAGGGATATGAAAATATCGAATATGTTTGTAGTCAAAATAAGTTAAAATTGTTTTTGGAGAGAAATAAAACGAGTGAAAGACCTAGTGCCGGAGAGAAAACCTCATATAGTGAACGAAAAAAATTAGGGATTAAATATTGCCAGGAATTATTAAATGAAAAGGGAATGCATACCTGGTTAGAATTTATGAGTAAACATACCAAAAAAGATGATTTAGCAGATTGTTTTTTACAGGGGATATGTTAAATTCTTATTATTAAACTAAGAAATATGTTAATAATATTTGCCCTATCACTGTATAACACCAATTGCTAATGACATATTTTCAGAAAAACATATATATATGGGCATTTTAAATGTCTAAGGTGTAAAAATAAAATAAATTAAAAAATTGAAAATATAGATAATTACATAATAATCTATATATTCTAGTAAAAATGCTTAATTCTACAATTGATCGCGTAGAGCAACTATCCAAAGTTCAAGATGAAGCACTTGAACTGTTCAAGAAGAAAAATCATGATTATGGAGATGCTTTTGCTGATTATGATGTTGTTGGTGTTATTGTTCGCTTAGGCGATAAGGTTAAACGTTGTCAAAGTATTTCAAAAACGGGGATTCAACTAGTAGATAGTGAAAAGATGCGTGATACATTAATTGATATGCATAACTATGCAGCAATGGCTATTATGCTAATGGATGAAAAAAGTCTAGATGATGAATTGGTATTAGAAGATAATGTAGAATGTATGACAGATTCTAATGATGAGAATAATGGCTACAAACTATTACACAAATGGGAAATTGAAGGAGATAGCAAAAAAAAATATATTCGAGAATGTTACTGGAACTATTCATCGAAAAGCCATATTCAAACATGCACATGTCCTAGTTTCATGTATAATGGTAAAAAAACATGTAAACATATTCAGCATTCTGAAAAGTATAAAATAATAAAAAGTCTTGTATATACTAATTAAATAAAACCTTTTAGTTTATCACTTCTATTCATATTATAGTCAAGTCGTTTGTATGTATTTTTTAATACTCGTTTTGCTTCACGAATATGTGGTAGATATTTTTTATCTATATTTTGTTTATAAACTTTCAATTCTTTTTGTCTAATAACAGTAGCACCAACTTTAAATAATTCTATTAATTCAATCAACTCATTATAATTATTAGTAATCGTTTTTAGAGCTAATTCTTGATAAAGTTTCAACCCTGCATTTTCACAGATTTTAATATCATTCTGTGAATGTTCCGTCATATTTTTGGTTTATATTTTATTTGTTTTATATCAATACATATGTATTTTTTAAATTTTTATCAATTTTTTTTACTTCATATAAAAAAGTGCAAAATCTCTCAAAATATATTTGGTAATTTTTTTGAATTTGGACATTTTAAAATGTCCATTTTTATATTTTTTGACAAATATTTTTTGAAAAATATGACAAATTTATTTTTAAGACCATTATCGTCTAAAATGTTAATTTATGAAAAAATTTTGTTACGATAAAATTTTTAATAAAATCTTAAAAATCGATTTAGGAACTTTTTTTGTTGTATAAATATACAACAATGTACAACAAAAAAGTTCCTAAAAATGAACAAATTTTTTGTTGTGACAAATGCAAATTTAATACAGTAAGAAAAAGTCAATATGAAAGACATTTACTGACACTGAAACATAAAAATCAAGAAAATTACAACAAAAATACAACAAATTACAACAAAAATAGTTCTTACATCTGTGAATGTGGTAAAGAATATAACCATAGAGCATCTCTTTATAATCATAAAAAAAAATGCAATTATGGTAAGGAACTAAATTCGGAACTAAAAGTTCCAAAAAGTTCCGGAGAATACATAGTACAATTATTAAATGATAATGATGTTATTAAAAATAATTTATTAAGAGAAAATAAAGAATTACGGTCACAAATAGATATACAGAATAAGCAAATTACAGAATTATTACCAAAAATAGGAAATAATAATACTGTAAAACAAAGATTTAATATAAATTTATTCCTCAATGAAAAATGTAGAGATGCTATATCTATGGATGAGTTTATAGCAAAAATAGAAGTATCTATTAAAGATTTAATAACTACTAGAGATAAAGGATTAAGTGAAGGGTTATCAAATATTATAATAGATAATATGAATAAATTAAGTATTTATGAAAGACCGATGCACTGTACAGATATAAAACGGGAGACATTATATATTAAAAATACTGAAGAATGGGAAAAAGATGAAAAACGCGTGTTAATAGATAGACTTTTAAAACAAGTAGAAAATAAACAAATGAAAAATATTACAAAATGGACAATGGAACATCCAAATTATATGGAAGATGAAAATTTACAGGAAGAATATATAGAATTAATCAGAAAATGTACAAGTAATGTTGAAGACTGTAGAGATAAAGTTTTAAAAAGAGTATGTGATAATGTTTATATTAACGAAAAATAATAATTATTACTAATATAATTTTCATTAATATATTTTAATTGCGTAGTACTTAAAAATTAATGATGTAGTTAAAACATAATGGAAGTATCTCCTGAAATTATAGATATAGGTAACATTGAAAATATAGATACAAATATAGTAGAATTAAAATCCAATCCTTCTTTTGATGAGACGTTAGACACTGATGCTATTAATAGTAGTAATAATAAACCATCTATAAATTTTGGAGATGGAATAGAATTATTAATGAATGATAAGATAGGAACCAATGAAAAACGAGATAAAAAAACAGATATAAAAATTAATGATTTAGAAAATTTAGAAGATGAATTAAATAATCTATCTGATAGTATTAAAAAAGATAATACAAAACCAGAAGGTAATAATATATTTAGCAATTTATTTAATCTAGGTAAAAATAAACAAGATGATATAAAAAAAGAAAATGAAACAGTGCAAGAAACTGAAAGTAAAACAGAAATAAATTTAGGAAAAAATACATCTCAATATAATCAAACAAAGTCATGGGATGGTTATGGAAAATTTAATAATGTTCCTATTAGTAAAGATAATGTTGAAAAACAAAAACTAACACATGAAGAAGAATTGAGGGAAAAATTTAAATATTTAAGAAAATTAGAAGCTCTAGAAAAAAAAGGTGCTACATTGACACAAAGATATTCAATGGAATCAAATTTAGATGAAATGATAGGCGAATATGAAATGATTATTAGTGAAAAAGAAAAATCAAATGCTATGAAGTTCCAAGGTAAAATGTTAATGGCTGCTATTACAGGAATCGAATTTCTAAATAATAAATTTGATCCATTTGATATTAAACTAGATGGTTGGGCTGAACAAGTAAATGAAAATTTAGAAGACTATGATGAAATTTTTGGAGAATTACATGAAAAGTATAAATCAAAAGCAAGTATGGCGCCCGAATTAAGATTACTTTTTCAATTAGGTGGTTCAGCAGCAATGTTACATATGACAAATACTATGTTTAAATCTAGTATGCCTGGTATGGATGATATTATGAGACAAAATCCAGATTTGATGAAAGAGTTTTCTAAAGCAGCTGTAAATACTATGGGTAAATCTAGTCCAGGATTCGGTGGTTTTATGAACAATATTATGGGTAATAATTATGGAGGAACAATGGACGATATGCCGAATGTTGACATGGGTCCTCCTCCTGCATCGGTAGAAACAAAATTACCAGAAAGAAGTAAAAGAGGAGAACCAAATTATAAAACACGTCCAGATTTATCTACTGCAAATAATGAAGGTATAAATATAAATGATAATTATGGTTCTATCGATAATGAAAATGACCGTATTTATAATAGAACAAGACCTGAAATGAAAGGCCCAACCGAAGTAAATAATATACTTTCAGGTTTAAAAACTCGTCAGGTCAATTTAGGAAAAGATAATAGCAATGAAAAAGAAAGAAATAATTTAAGTACTATAAGTATAGAAGATTTAAAAGATTTGACATCTACAAAATTACCCAAATCTAAACGTAAACAAAAAAGTGATAAAAATACTATAAGTTTAGATATTTAGATATTAGGTATCATTATATTATATTTATATAATATAATGAATTTTAGTATTATAGATAATAAATCTTTTACAAATCATCCATATATTATATCAGGATTCGTAACAACATTAATATGGATAATGTTTTCATTAGTTATAAATAAAAAGTACAATAAATTAATATTCATAAATAGTTTTATGTTTATTTTAATGTATTCATTAGGATGGGTTATATGGAATTATATGGACAAAAATAATAGTGGAAATCTATATACAAATAGTAATATTAATAACAACAATATTAGATATACAATTTGTTTATATGTTACAGTATTATGGTTTCTTCATACATTAATTTTTCAAAAAAAATCTATATATAAAGCATTTATGAGTACAGCTATATTTTTCATTTTTTATATAATTTCCGAAATAGTATTTACAATATTAAATACTATATAAAAATAAATTTATTAGATATGAAAAATATAATATACATAGTCCCCCTACGAAGTATATAAAATATGGTATTGTTACCATTATTTTTATAATTTTTTAGTTAATTTAAAATTTTTTATTTTAAATTTTCTGACGGTTTTTTTATTATTTTTATGATATTTATAATGGTTTTTGTTATTTCTATATTTTTTATAATTTACTTTACGAGATTTTTTCTTTTTTGATAATTTTTTACTTTTTTTATTATATTTATAGGTAACTCTTGATATACCACCTTTTAATTTAACATTACTACTAGTTTTTAATTTTTCTTTAGTTTCATCTTTTTTTTCTTCATTTTCTTTTTCATTTTCATTTGGATATATATTTTCTAGAATTTTTTGAATACCTGGTTTATTTTTATTTTTTCTTTTTTCTAGTAAATTTTCAAAAAAATTAAAATTGTTTTTGCCAATAATAGGTTTAAATGTTTCTGTTATTGATTTATCTATATTTTTACATTTTTCATTGCAATCCGATGAAAAAAGTTTACGTGCAAAAGTAATCTTACCCGCTCCTTTATCGAGAACATTTAAATCTAAACTAATTTTATATTCATTTTTTAGATTAGTATTACTGTTAGCTTTATTTTCAGGATTTAAATTATTATATATTATATTGCCTTTATCTTTCACTAAAAATATTTTATTGGCTATTTTACTTTTAAAATCATTAGAATCTTTATTGAGTTCCCATTTTTTATTTTTATAGAAAATCTCAGTTATTTCATTATTGATTAGAGAATCATTGTCTGCATCTTTAACTATAGTTATACTTGAAAATGGGATATTATTTATGTTGTTAATTTCAATAGTTTCGTTGGACTCATTAATAATCTTAGTTTTTAAACTTACAAAAAACTGGTCATTTATGCTATTAATATTTTTTTTTTGTGTGAAAAAATATTGTTTTTTATAAGGCTGTAAATATTGGAAATTTTCAGCTAATATGTCATTAGTAGGATTATTTTTATATAATTCATCTCTAGGTATATCAACAATCACTTTAATATTATCTTTAACTATAAAATCTTCATACTCTAAAAATATAGTTGCCTCTTTGAATGGCACTTCTATACTATCATAATTATTTTCGGAACCTAAATAGTAATCAATATTAGTAATAGTATTTATATAATACTCTTTATCTTTATAAAAAATAGCACCTTTTTTTTTATGTTTTTTATCATTAGATTGTCTAAAAAAATATTGAATTAATAGATCAACATTATTTTTATGATTTTTAGTAAATATCTTACTCAGTTCTTTACCTTCTTTGCTTTCATTGTTTGAATCAGATTCTTCTATTAAAAAATTCATTAACTCTTTATTTAAAAAAAATAATCTTTTATCAAGTTCCTTACCATATTGTTTCTTAAACACATTTTTATTTAAAAATGTATCAGTTATTTTAAATTTATTTGTAAAATATATTTTATTATTTTTATAATTACTATCCTTTGGGTCTAACATTTGTGGTAAAAATTCGATATTATTTTTTTTTATATCTCCTGTAAGATTAATATTAATTTTAATATATTCTAATAAATCTTTTTTTTCTAGATTTATATCAAAATGATATTCTACATAAGTATTGGTTATTTTATTTAATTCTCTATATTTTTCATTTATTTGAATTTCTTTTGTAACAAAAAATTGAGTGTAAGTATTATTTTTAGAGTTTACTTTAAAATATAATATTTTATTTATAGGTAATAATTTCTTTACTATATTGTATATATTATAAAAAGTTATAATTTGTTTATATTCATCATCTGGTTCAATAACATCATTCGGATATATATAATTCTTGTATTTTGTAAATATATAGTTTTTTGTAGTCTGTTTGACAGATGAAGGATTAAATAAAGGGTCATAATTACTAATATAATCATATTTAAATATTTTGGAATAAAATGCTTTATCAGCTGTACTAGAAAAAAATAAATTACTAAACTTATTTATATCAAATAAAAAATTAGAATCTTGTAAACTGTTATTGCAATCTAATGATGTAGTAAATACATTTTCTTGAATATATTTTTTATTAATTTTCCCTTTATCATTTTTTATTGTACATTGTTTATTAGTATTAGTTGTATTTAATAAATCTTTAACTTCTTTATCATTCTCATATCTAATTAGAAAATCTATAAATTCATTAAATAATGATATTAGTTCTCTATTATCTTTATAAACTCCAAATAATGATATATCATCATATGGTATAATCATTTTTGACGAACTCTGAAAATCATATTCATTTTTTTCAGATTCTGATAATAAATTATCAAGCTTTAACTGTACTTCTTCGCCTTCTAAATTATGTAAAATTATTTTTAATTCACGTGTTTCGCTATCGAGTTCTTTACTTTTATATTTTTTTTGCTGATAATTTTCTAGAAATTTAGATATATAATTGTTTGAATTATTAACTTCCATAATATTAATATATATTAATATTATTTATTGCATATTATTTAACATAAATATTTTATTATGTAGTTGTTGTTGATCTTTAAATCTTTGTAAAACTTTTTTTGCATTATTTACTTCATCATCTGTGATGATACCATCATTATTAGTATCTATAAGTTGTGTAACATTTTTATACTCATCCGGTAAAATACATAGATTACTATTTTCATTTAGAATATACCGAGTTACTATTGTAAAAGAAATAGTTAGAAAAATAGCGGTAACTATATCTCTAGACATTAATAGTGTTATAGAGAATATTAGTATTTCAGTAGAAACTTTTTTAAGAAGAGCCTCTTGATTTTTTGTTAAATTTATAGGTATATATCTAGAACCTATATTAACAAATATAGCTACTATACCAATTATCAATTTATTATTACTGAATGATTTAAAAATATCTGCATTTATATTTGTATTCGTAATATTTCCTTGAATTATTCTTTTATTATTATTGTTATTATTGTTATTATTTTTAATAGTATTATTTCGAGTATTTTTTTTCATAATTATAATATATATTTAGTAAATATTTATTTATGAATAATTTAATATTTATTAAATATTTCAAAAATAAATAAGTACTTTTAATAAATAATAATATCTTTTATTTTTATAGAATGCAACCATTAAATCCTGCATTATTAGATAATAATTGCAATATTAATACAAAAAAACAATTTAATAAAACTATTAAAAATATAAAAAATATTAATATAGATTCTGATAATAATATTAAAGAGCAAAATGCTATAAAATCACAAAACAATATGAATATTAATAATAATGAAAATAATAATGAAAATAATAATGAAAATAATAATGAAAAGATTTTAAATAAAATAAATAATGTAAATGATGTAATTAGTATTTTTAAACAAAATAATGAAGAAATTAATAATGATACTATTTTTGATATAAATTTTAATAAAGATAATAATAAAGAAAGCAGTAATAATAGTAATAGGAACTATAATAATAGTAATACAGAAAATATAAAATTATCAGAGTTTGTTCCAAATACAAGTGCTAGTAATATAGGTTCAAATTTAAATACACAAATAGGAAATGTAAGTAATTTAACTAATGTAGAAAAAAAAAATAATTTGTACAATAGTAACGAAGAATTATTAGATAGATTAAATTATGTTATATATTTATTAGAAGACCAAAAAGCACAAAAATCGAATTATGTAACAGAAGAAATTATATTATATATATTTTTAGGAATATTTATTATTTTTGTATTAGATAAATTTAATAAACCTACTAAATATACTAGATAAGATTTTAATATTTAATTAAATTCATTAATTTTAAATATATACCTTCTTGAATAATGGATTTATTTTCAAAAAGTATATCGTGTATATTTGTTTTTAAGAGTTTTAATTGTTTATCTTTATCTTCATTTTGACGTTTTTTTTGTAAATATAAAAAACTTGCGTTTTGGATAATTTCGGCTGCATAATCTAATTCTTCATTCTGTCTTGATTCTTCATCATTTATATTATTATTATTAAGCATTTTATAATTATATTTAATATAAATATATTTAATATAATTATTTATAAGTATTTTTTTTAAAAATATATAAATATTCATCGTTATAATGTTGTAAATCTATATCTATTATATTTATTAATTCAAATTCATTTTTAGAAGCAATTGTTTGTATATTATTACTAGAAATATAATTTAAATTATGAATATTTTCATAAATACTATTATCATTTATATGTTCTATAGTTTCTGTAAACCATATTTTTTTATTACCAAAATCATTTGGATATATTCTATATTTAGTATTATAAATAATATCATTAAATTTAATTATAGAATCATTTACTTTTTTAATAGATAAATTATTAGGATTAAAATTATTTATTCTAGAATAAAGACTTGTATTATTATATTTCTTATGATCTACTAAATGTATAATAATATACCCATTACTATTAAGAAGATTATATGATTGTTTAAAAAATAAATCAATATCATCTATATAATATATTTCCATATCTAAACAAACTATATGTGTAATAGGTTGACTATAATTAATACCTACATTTTCGAGTATATTTATATTAAATATATCAAAATTCATATTTGAATAATTATTTCTACAATAGTTTATTACTTCACTAGAACGGTCTAAACCGATTGAATTTATATTTTGATTATCTAATAATTTATTAAAACTACCAGTTTTACAACCAATATTAACAATTATACCATTATCAACAATATTAGTATTCTTCATTATAGAGTTGAGATAATATTGATTTTTATTTTTATCGAGTAAAACATTTTCATATAAAGTTATATATTTTTCATTATTAAAAATATTATCATTAGTTAGACTAGTATAGTTACCTATATTATTAAAAGGTTCATTATTTGAGTTATTTTTATAAAAATATAGTAAAGCAATAACAGCAATTATAATCATAATTTTAGTTAGATTATCTTCTAGGACTTTTTTTTTTAATCCAGATATTATATTAAGCATTTATATTATGTAATATTAATATATTTTTTATACATAAACAATATATTAATATTTTTAATGGACCCAAATAGTATAAGTGATATAAGAGATAATTTTAAAAATATAAGTTTTTCTGGTTATCAAAAATCTAGAGTAAAAAAAGAGTTGATAGATTGTATATATAATTGTAAAATAGAGAATAGTTGTTATTGGTCAGTAGAATTAATATGTGCAGGACATTATTCGGAATTGTGGGATATAATAATATACTATATGTCAAAATATGTACATATTAGTAATCCTAAATTACCTATTTATTTAAAAATGCGTTTTGATATATTTATTGATATTGTAAATAATGGATTTAATAATAATATACTTGAGTTGCGTAATAATAAAAAAATAAGAGATTTATTTTGTGAATGTATATGCGTATTATGTTATTCTAAAAAAACTCATAGTTATGAAGGTATTAAAATTAATACTGATGAAGAATTTATTTTAACTAATATAGAAAATAAATTAATAGCACCATCAATAGAATATGGAAATCATTTTTTTAAGGATGATGATCCAAAACAATTACTTATACCTATAAATGAATTAGCATATTCCATTATAAAAAAAAATACTATTAATTCATGTTATTGGGTCGAATGGATAATTGAATATGAAAATTTATGTAAAAAAAAGAAAATAAAACTATCTGCAAACAGAAGAGATTTTGCTACAAATGATTATCAAAAAGATATAATATGGATAGTATGGGAACTTCTTTTAGATTTTTCTTCATTTTATTCAAAAATGTCAAATAAAATTATTAAGTCTCTATTAGAACTGTTTAAAATAAAATATAGTATTAGTACAAAAAAAAAGAGAAAACATATAATTTATTTTGCAATATCTTTATTAACAGAAAATATAGATTATGAAATACCGATATCAGAAAAAAAAGATATGATAGAAAATATAATGAAAAAAATTAATTCTATATATTTACAAGTAAAAAAAAATGAAACGTCGCCAAAAACAGATTATCTATTTAATGGTGTCGAAAAAAGTAATTTAAATAAAACTATAGAAAGACTTGATATTATGAATAATATTTATGAAAATATAGACGATAACTAACTTATATTGTTAGGATTAGAATTATTGTTAGGATTAGAATTATCATTAACATTACTATTAGAATTTGGTATATTATATCTAATTATTAAACTTCTATTTCTATTACTTTCATTGGAATTGTTTAAAAAATTATTAATTCTTTCTATTACTTCATTAATTGTTAATTGTTCAACATTACTATTTTCTGGTAATCCACGAATATCATGTCTACACATAGGACAAACATAACTTTGTCTTAACCATCTATTAATTGCATCATAATTAAATATATGTTTACAATTATTTATAACTCCTACGCGGTCATAATTTCTAAATGTTTCTTGTGTTATAGGACATTCTAAATTAATAGGATTATCAATATTACAAAATAATTCTTCAGTTAAATTTTCAATTATTAAATTATCTATAAAATCTTGAAATTGTCTTTCAAATATTTCATCATTATCATCATTATCATCATTATTATTATCATTATTATTATCATCATTATTAT
>MDTG01110564.1_pt1 | contig 12596 bp, 14 predicted proteins | sample 811421 | NCBI WGS metagenome assembly MDTG01 (sample SAMN05326645, study PRJNA326480) | marine metagenome | isolation source: seawater | place: Pacific Ocean: South East | collected 2011 | reverse complement strand
TAAAGACACTATTGTATTTTGTCAAGTTTAATTAAGGAGTAATTAAATGCCCCCCACACATGTATATGTAAAACGTAATCCAATACATCCATATACATACAATAATCCTGACGACTTGCCATTTATACAATGGAAGTATGTAAAGATTTCTGTTGCTTATAGTATGTACACCAGTAAGCAAATAGGATGGGAACGTGCTAAACGTTCTGAGTATGAAGAATGGTGTACAAAAATGAAAAAGTTCAAGGAGGAACTATGACTTGGGAAATAATAGATAGCCGTGATCTTACTTACACGGACAGAAAAGCGAAGACTACTGAAGAATTAGCACATGACACGCTATATGACGACTTAAATGACGCCATAGGTCATGCAGCTGAGAAACTAGACCCGCCACATGTTATACATGTTGGACTTGATTACTTTGTCGGCCTAGCCTACAGGCTTGCACACGACAAAAAAACAGCTGATATATTAATTGATGAAACAGTCAAGAGGGCTAAGCATGAGTATAAGTAAAATTTATTTAGACTTTGAAACCTACTATGATGTGCAACTGTCGCTCACCAAGATGAGCACAGTACAGTACATCAACCATCCAGATTTTAAGGTATGGGGCGTGGGGATAAAGGTTGAAGACGGAGAGACGGAATGGTATTCAGAAGATGAAACACCCTCCGTTTTGGAACAGATTGATTGGGATAACACCGCAGTCGTTTGCCATAACACTTTGTTTGATGCCTATATCCTTACACAATACTTTGGTCATGTACCTAAGTATTATTACGATACGGCGGCCATGTCTCGGGGTTTATACCCGAACATGTCTGCTCGTCTCAAAGATTGTGTTGTTCGTGAATTCCCTTCAGATGACACCTTGCGCAAGGGCGAAGAACTTGTCAACGCTAAAGGCGTGCGAGACTTAGATCCCGGGCTCGATGCACAGATCGGGGGTTATTGTATTCAGGACGTGGACTTAACCTACGCACTCTTTCAATCTTACGTTGCTAACTATCCATGCAAAGAGCTGGATCTCATCGATATGACAACACGAATGTTTGTAGAACCAAAGTTGTTATTAGATAGACCTATGTTGATACAGTACAAAGAAGAGATGGCAGAACGTGCACGTATTGCTATCCAGGAGTCGGGCGTGGAACGTGAAACACTGTCTTCTCAACAAAAGTTTGCTACACACTTAGAAAGCTTGGGTATTACTGTACCAACTAAGAAAAGTCCTCGTACAGGTAAACAGATACCTGCTTTCGGTAAAAACGATCCAGCTTATATACAGATGTGTAATATGTATCCAGAGCATCGTGCGTTGTGGGACGCCCGTGAGGTAGTCAAATCACGTATTGACGAAACTAGAGCCCAACGTTTTATTGATTCGTGCAACCCTGACGGCACCTTCAGTGTACCTCTCCGTTATTATGCAGCTCATACAGGACGTTTTGGAGGCACGGACAAAATCAATTTACAAAATTTACCTAGAGGTTCTCAGTTGCGTCGTGCAATAACATGCAGCAGCGGGCAGCGCCTGTACGTAGCAGACTTATCTAATATCGAAGCTCGTATGCTTGCCTGGCTGGCTAAACAAACGGATCTTCTCGAAGCCTTTGCACAAGGTAGAGATGTGTACTGTGAGTTTGCGTCCCAGATATATGGCCGCACGATTACCAAAGAAAACAAACTAGAAAGATATGTCGGTAAAACAGCGATCCTAGGGCTGGGTTATGGCATGGGTCATCAAAAGTTCCAAGACACTCTTAAGTCAGGTTCGCCATCAGTAGAGGTATCAGAAAGCACAGCTGCGCAGATTGTCACACAATATCGTGGTATGTACTCTGGGATCCCGGTACTGTGGTCACGAATGAAAGATTTACTATTTGATATGATATCACCAGCTCGTTATGGCACGAAATATGGCCCACTCATAGTCAAGTCTCGTGCACTTGAGCTACCGAATGGTATGGCTCTAAGCTATCCTAACCTACGCTATGATGCAGGACAGTTCGTGTATAACACCAGCAGAGAAATGGTTCGTACCCATGGGCCAAGATTAACAGAAAATGTTATTCAAGCACTTGCACGAATAGTTATTACAGATCAAATGCTAGATATACAGCAGTTGCCTGAAGTTGATGTGGTTATGCAGGTTCATGATGAGATCATTGCAATAGGCTCAGAAGTTAATGCAGATGTTACAATGAATAAGATCATTGATATCATGCGAACACCACCTGAATGGTGTAGTGATTTGCCACTCGATGCAGAAGGAGGAGTTAGTACAAGATATGACAAATAAGAACTTAATACTAACAAGAAAGGTTGGAGATCGTGTAAAAGTTTACACCCCGGGTGGCGAAATATGCACAATAACTGTGACCAATATCTCTCAAAAATCATGCAAGTTAGCCTTTGAGGCAGACAAATCTGTACGCATTGACAGAGAAGAGGTATACTCAAAGAAGGAGATTTAAAATGATAATAACATTCTTGAAAGCAAGCAAACCACTTGTCAAGGAAATATCAGAAGAGGGTTCAAAGCCTTACCCACTAGTTAAAAACTTTACATCTAGCGAAGAAGATATATCTATTGATAGAGCTGGTTTTAATAAACTATTCCGTGTTTTATGCAGCCAAAGTGCAGGTGGCACATGTCTGCACAAAGGCAATTTAAAACGGCCATTAAATGATGAACCTCGTGCGTTTATGTCAGATCGCTCAGCCCCCACAGAACTACTTGTCCTTGATATTGATGGACTTCGTGGCACACCTGGGCAGGACGTCAAGAGCATGGCAGACCGTATTGTGCTTCAACTACCTGAGATATTTCACGACGTGTCATATATAGCACAGGCTTCTGCATCATTGGGCGTAAAGAAAAACAGTATATCTATGCACCTATTCTTTCTACTAGATATGCCTGTACACCCTAAAACTTTAAAAGACTTTCTTCGTAATCTTAATTATGAAACAGAGTTCTTAGCAGAACAAATTACTTTATCAGCCAACGGCCAAAGCCTTTCGTGTGTCTTAGACCCATCGGTAGCAGATAACAGCAAACTTATATACATAGCCCCACCAAAGTTCGTGGGCATAGAAGATCCTTACCCAGAAGATAGATTTGTCAAGATTGACCGTGGTTCGCCAGTTCTTGAAATCTCCTCGTCTTTAGTCGGTGTTAATCCTGAAAAGGTACACTCGCTTGGTTTGCAAATTAAAGACAACCTAAGGAAGAAAAATAATCTTCCTAAGAGGGCGGGCAAAGTAACCACGGTCAATGTTGCTGGCGAAGCGCACGAAGTACTACAAAACCCAGATAAGATGACTATACAAATATCTCGTGTTTCAGAGCCCTTCGTAAACTGCAACGTGAACGGAGGCGATAGCGGAGGTTATTACTTCTTACTAACCAACCCACATTACATGTACAACTTCAAAGGTGAACCTGTATGGGAGATAGAAAAAGCAGACCCTGATTTTTATAGAAGCATATTTGAAATCTTTGCAGATAAAATAGATAGCGAAACAAAGAAGAAACCATTAGCTTTACGAGACTTCTATACTGACACTTATTTTAACGGTGTATTTGATGAAACCAAACAACAGTTTGATGACGAGTATCCTCTTACACCAACTAATAAGAATTCAATAAATGATTTCATGCGTTCCCATGGAAGGCCAAACCCGGACTACGTACCTGATGCACGTGTCGTGTTTGACCCCAGCAATGACAAAGGCATACAACTAGAAGAAGTTCCATACTATGTAAACTTATATAGAAAAACTTCTTACATGATGGCCGCAGAAGAAAATGTAAAAGAACTTTCGTACGGTGAAGCCATCCAGATCCAAAAGATTGCACCGAACTTTTATAAACTTGTTATGCATATACTTGGCAATGGTAAACCTGAGTTCGAACACTTTATGAACTGGTTAGCCTATGTGTATCAAAACAAACGCAAAGCTATGACTGCATGGATATTTACAGGAGTGCCTGGTACAGGTAAAGGTTTGTTCGTGCATAAGATACTCAAGCCCCTTTTTGGCGAACAACAAACACCAATGCGTTCATTAGAAAATATCGAAGAACAATTTAACTTATATATGAGGACTGCATTGTTTCTTGTGGTAGATGAGTTTCGTATGGCAGATTCAGGTTCTATAGGTCGTATGGCAGATAAACTAAAACATCAAATAACAGAACCCACTCTGACCATCCGTGCTATGCGCACGAATCAGATAGAACTACCCTCTTTTACAAACTTTATCTTTCTCACTAACAGAGCAGATGCAGTTAAGATAGAAGAGGCAGACAGACGTTATAATGTTGCACCTAGACAAGAAACCAAACTAGAAGTTGACCATAAAGATTTGTTAGCTAACTTAGAAGTATTAGAACAAGAACTCTTTATAGTAGCTGGTGTGTTAAACAAGTTTCAGGTAGATGCTCGCATGGCACATACAGCACTAGAGAATGATGCGAAGAAAGAAATGAAAGAAGTATCTATGTCTATTATAGAAGAGTTTGCAAATGCAATACGTACACGCAACCTTGAATACTTTACTGATGTTTTAGATATACCACTGACAAACACATTTGACGCTGGTGGTATAAGCACGGCACAGCGCTATGTCAAAGATTGGATCTCTAACACTGACACGCAAGTTATACCATTAGCTCATTTCAAAGTAGTGTACGATGCACTCAACGATAGCCGTAATACTATATCGCAAAGAGAGTTTTCTAAGCGCATGTCACGACTAAACATAAAGACTTCACGTAAGCGTATTAGCAAAGATCGGTCTGCAGGTATACCCCGTGGAGTTGTGTTGACATGGAAAATAGATAATAATGTACGTGAACAATTAATTAACGAGCATTTCGACGAAAGGGATTTAGGCTTATTAGATAATGGAGAATCTGACACAACCCAATCGTCCAGACCTAATCTCAACGGTTGAGGTCACGGAGGATCTAGAACTTGGCTTAGTTCCAGCATGGTCTTATTCGGCCTTAAAAACCTTCGAGACCTGCGCATATCGCACGTATATATCTAAAGTAAAAAAAGTTCGTGAGGACTTCGGCCCAGCGGCAGAGCGTGGTACACGTATCCATGACGAAGCTGAGAAGTTCGTGCGTCATGAGCTAGCAGAATTACCAGATAGTCTTCGAAAATTTTCTGAGAAATTTTTTGAGCTAAAAACACTTTTTGCAGATGCAAAAGTCGAGACTGAAGGAGAATGGGGGTTTACCCTAGAGTGGGAACCCACAGGTTGGCTTTCTCCTGACACCTGGGCACGTGTAAAGCTAGACGCTCTTGTACATGAGAACGAATCATCAGCAAGAGTTATAGATTACAAGACAGGTAAACAAGTAGGCAACGAGATTGCTCACAGCCAACAAGCACTTATCTATGCTATAGCTACGTTCTATAGATACCCAGATCTGGAATCTGTAAACACGGAACTGTGGTATCTAGACCATGGAACCACTATGGAGCAGGCATACACGCGAGATGAAGCTATGATATTTATGCCAAAGCTACATGAGCGAGCTATTGCTATGACTACTGCTACTAAATTTGCACCCAACCCCAGTACATATAACTGTAGGTGGTGTTCTTTTGGTAAAGGTGCAAATCCCCATTGCGAATGGGGCATGTATTAAGTATAATTAACTATACAACGTTCACCCAATAAACACCGAACGTTTGGAGAATGAAAGATGAATGATGAAAAAAGCATCCCAGCGCCTTACGCGCATCAAAAAACCACAACAGATTTTATCGTCAATACAAAGACAGTTCTAATTACGTCTGACCCTGGTACTGGTAAAACTCGTGCAGTCCTAGACGCACATGCTATACTTGGAGGTAAGACTTTAGTCTTGGCGCCACTATCTATATTGGAAGCGGCGTGGGGGGAGGACATACGTAAGTTCCAACCTGATATAAAATATGGAGTAGCTTATGCAAAAAACCGTAAAAAAATATTTGAAGATGATACAAACGAAATGGTCATTACTAATTTCGAAGCCGTTAATTTTCTACAAAAGAATACACATCTCATTAAGAAATTCGATACTATCGTTATTGATGAGTTTACCGCATTTAAAAATCGAGAAGCAAAACGCAGTAAAAATCTCAGCAAAATTATCACACATTTTACTAATAGGATTGCCATGTCTGGTACTCCTAATAGTAATACTATTCTAGATATCTGGCACCCTGCGCTCCTCATCGATGATGGGGAACGCCTGGGTAAACGGTTCTATGCTTTCAGAAACCAGGTATGTACACCACGATTCAATGGCTTTGCCAATGAGTGGATAGACAAACCAGGTATAGAAGAAGCAGTAGCAGATAAACTTTCCGACATTTCGATACGATACGCTTTGTCTGATTGCATAGATTTGCCAGATAACATAATACGTACAGTTAACACAAGGCTTACGCCTAACGTACAGAACATGTATCAACTCCTAGCAGAAGAGTCTGTACTCTACACTAAGCACGGCACGATCAATGCAATCAATGCCGCGGCCAGAGTAAAGAAACTTCTACAGCTGGTTACTGGTGCTATATACGATGAGGAAGGTGTGGTGCAGTTCGTGCATCAAGAAAGATACGACATCGTAATGGCACTAGTTGCACAGCGTCCATGTTCTTTGGTAGTGTTCAACTGGAAACATGAACGGGACGCATTAGTTGAGTTGGCACAGAAAGAAGGTTTTAGCTATGAGGTTATTGATGGTGAAGTCAAAGCTCATAAACGTAAAGAAATTGTAGAAAGATTTCAAGCAGGGCAAATCAAAGTTTTATTCTGTCAGCCACAGTCCGCATCACATGGCCTTACTCTTACACGTGCAAGTACTGTGATCTGGTGTTCGCCCACATATAATGCAGAACACTTTCAACAATTTAATCAGCGTATCTACAGAGCAGGTCAAACACAAAAGACTGAGACAATAATGATCCAAGCTAGAAATACTTGGGAACCTGAGGTATACAAAAAACTTAATACCAAGTTGGGTCGTATGGAAAATCTATTACATATCTTGAAGGAGGTAACATGAAGAAATTAAATGATTTACTGACTGAAGTATCTAAGGTCAGAGCTTCTATAAAAGAAGTACAAGATACAGAAAAAACGTTGAAAGCTCAACAAAAAGAATTAGAGAGTCAGATACTTTTACAAATGGAAGAACAAGGGTTGGATAAAATATCTAACCAAGTTTGTACTATTACACGTAAGAAAGAAATAGTTCCTACCGCGACAGATTGGGACGCAATCTATGAGCACGTAGAAACAACAAAACAATGGGAGTTGTTGCACAGACGTTTGTCAGCAACAGCTTACAGAGAACTCGTGGCATCAGGCATGGATGTGCCAGGTATCACAAGTACGGAGTTGACCAGAATAAACTTCAGGTCAGCGTAATATTAATGTTAGATGAAAGAAGGAGAACGTTCAATGTCTAATGATATAAGTATAGTAACGAGCACGATGCCAGCTCATGTAAAGAATGGCAACAACCTGGGCAATGAAAACATTGCATCAGAGCATTTGTCTACTCCACGTTTGAAACAGCTACAGCAGTTGTCAAACGAAGTAGATGAACAACACAGTGAATACATAGAGGGAGCCAAAGTTGGTGACTTTATTAACACTGTTACCAAAGAAAACTACGGAAAAGAACTTTTCCTAGTTAACGTACACTTCAAAGAAGAGTATGTTGTTTGGGTAAAACGTGAGAAAGGTGGCGGCTTAGTCGGCACGTATCCTACAAAACAAGAGGCAATAGCCTTCCTTGAGGATAGCGGTGCAAAGGTCGAAGACCATGAGATCACACAAACACAAACGCATACACTGCTTAAAGTGGATGAAAAGACTGGTAATATTTCTGAGATACCATTCTTATTTGATTGTGCCTCTTCAAAGCTAAGAGTATCAAGAGAGTGGAACACACAGATAATAAGACTAGGGGGAGATAGATTTGCTTCTTTATGGAAATTATCTTCCGTTGCAACTACTAACAAAGCAAACCAGAAGTTTATGAACATCTCGGTTTCTAACGTTGGTTGGTTACAAGAAGAGGCTTATCTAAAAGCAAAGACTTTCTACGAAAGAACCTTTGCCTAGTCCGTGTATAGTGCCTGCGACAGTTAATGTCGTAGGCACACACGTATGTTATACTCATGATGTGCGTGAAAAGGAGTTCATCAACAAAGTGCATAAGCACTTACCCACATCCATATATCGTTGGAAGATAAACGACCCTTATCACGGCGGTGTGCCTGACACGTATTACTCAGGTAACAAAGGTAATTGTTTTATAGAATACAAATACCAAGAAGAACTACCTAAAAGAGATACATCAAAACTAAAAATAAATTTGAGTGCACAGCAAAGGATCTGGCTTACGACACAGCACGAACATAATGTTAATGTTCTCGTGGTGCTAGGAACCCGGGTCGGTGTGTACACAACACGAGACTTTCAATTAAAAGAAATCACAGTAAAAGAATTTAAAGATAATTGTATAAGTTTTGATAACTACATAAATAAACTAAAGGAGATATGCGAATGACTGATTATGTAAACTCACCACCTCACTACAACAGTGGCAACATAGAATGTATAGATGCAATTGAAGAAAGTATGACACCTGAAGCTTTCAAAGGTTATCTAAAAGGTAACATAGAAAAGTACATGTGGCGTTACGAAGACAAAAAAGGACTACAAGATGTCCTAAAAGCTCAATGGTATCTAAATAGACTGATAAAAACGCTCGAAAAAGAAGAAACGCTGTCTGAGGCACGTACAAGCCCGCCAACAGGTTTTTAATACTTTTGGACTAATACCCTTAGTTACCCTCACAAAATGCAATACAGAGCATTCTGTGAGGTCATTTTCTCGAGAAAGACCTATTTTTTGACCTAGGTTGCAATTTTAAGTTGCGAGGAGAATTATTTGCTGGGTTTCCATCTCTGTGGTGGATATCTATACCATCACCCTTTCTAACACGACCTTCTCTTAGCATCTGTCTACGTATTTTATTACGCATTGCACGTCTTTTCTTTTGCAAAGGTGTGCCCTGGTAGTTCTGATATTCTTTTTTATAGTTTCTGGCCATCTATATAGTATACACGGTCAATGGTTCTTTCTTTCCTTTTACTTCTATGGTGTCGTGCAACCAAGCCTGATCTACTTTCATGGCCGTACGTTCTCCGATTAATATATCTACACCTGCTTCTTTAGTTGCGGACTCTAATCGTGCGGCCGTGTTTACAGCATCTCCTATTGCAGAATAATCAAATCGTGTATCACTACCCATGTTACCTACCACAGCTTCACCTGTATTTACACCTATACCAATAGCAATTGGTTCAGGTAATTCATTCTGTAATATTTTCATTGCAGTGCGCATGTCCTGGGCACAGGCGACAGCACGTTTCTCATGTTCATCTATATCTAGGGGGCAGTTAAAGATGGCCATACATGCGTCGCCTATGAACTTGTCTACCATGCCACCATGGGCTTGGATACATTCAACTTGTTCTGTTAATACTTTATTCATTATCTTCGTGACTTCTTCTGGATCTAACTTCTCAGATAGATTCGTGAATCCCCTCACGTCCGTGAAGAGAAATGTACACGTGCGTTTTTCTCCTCCTAGCTTTAGTAAACTGGGGTTATCTTGTAAGCGTGCAACTTGCCTAGGGTCTAAGTAATGCTCGAACTGTTTCTTTATTTGTTGTCTTAGTTTGTATTGTTCTCCAAAGCGCAACCAAAACTCTTGTATAGATATAAGCGTCATTGATACTATGCTATAACTAACATCTATAAGTATATTGTTCCGTGCAAGAATTAAGGATCCTAAAAATAACACGGGATACATAACCCCAGTACCAACTATAGATACCATGACAGAACCCTTTCTTATTATAAATATTAGTAATAGTAAACTACCTAATAATATAAGTAATTCATATAGTAAAGCAGCACCTGGTATTTGTGGTACATCAACAGTTAAACTCTCAGCTAAAGCGGCCTGTACTTCATGTGGATATTTCAACCCCACTGGCGTAGCTATTTGAGGCATCACCCCTTTTGCACTCACACCTACAAACACAAACTTGCCTGCAACATCCATCTCATCGAGCGTGGTACGTGAAGTATCGCTCCATGTTACCCAACGCCGGCCTATCTCATCCACGGGAATTTGTGCGTAGTTTGGTAAAGTAAGCTCACTTATAGATCCTTGTTCTCCACGAATAATATAAGTATCAGAGCTAGAAAGTATTTTCATAACTTCCATGCCAAAGGCAGGAGTCCAACCATCAAGTGTTTGCATCAACAAAGGTAATCTTCTAACTAGATTGTCTACATCAGTTCGTGCTACCGCAAGCCCCTGGGAAGAAGACACAGCTAATTTTTTTGTATTTTGTATGACACCTTGTGCCTGGATACCCTCTATCGGTACTCCATCTCCTAGGATAACTGTCCCTGTTGTAGAAGGATAGATACCATTGTCGTTTTCAAACATAGCGATAACACTAGGTGTGCCTGCCAAAACCTTAGCAAACGCTTCGTCCCCACCAAATCTATCTGGTTGAGGAAAGGCGACTACCCATCCCACACCCCAAGCTCCTGCTTCTATCAGGTCGAGATGAATTCGAGCAAGGTCTTGGCGCGGGAATGGCCAGCCGCCTCTCATGGAAACGTCTTCTTCTGTTATATCTAAGATAACAAAATTACCAGATTCTTCTGGTATCTGTACAAGTGCATCAAAGGTTTTTAATTTAAGAACCTGCAAAGGCTCCCAGTTAAATAGGAGTGGCACACATAATAAAGGTACACTAACTAATGTAATCCATTTCTTCATTACAGTTTTTACATACCTCACTTATAATAATTTTATATTTCTTTTGCCTACGGTGAAAAAAATCCAAAGGATATTCTTTCTTACACGTCTTGCACTTCTTCTTTAGCAATTGCTAGTCCTATCTGATAAATAATTTGTGGCACTATTGCATTCCCTAGGGCTTTAAGTCTGTCCACCCTGTTGGGTACCCCATGAGCCACTCTACCCACACTGGGTTCAGACTCCCACTGCTTTGCTTCGAAGTGTGTTCCGTAGCCACTTTCTCCTCCAGGTTGTGCCTGTACCCCCTGTTGTTGTTCTCCATCGCATGATTGATCGCTCTCATTGACATGCTCATACCCACTGAACTCCTTGGTGTTGGCCACATCAAGTCTGGGTGTGCTACTTGATCGTTTAAGCTTATGGGCATTCCCTCCTTCAACTTCTTCTTCATCCTCTCTTTGCTCGACGGGCCTCTGTCGCAATGTGCATCTGGAGTCCTCCACACTTTTTCCAATGACCCAGACTCTATCTCTTCTATGGGGAGCTTCGATACCGCAAGCTGGAATAACAAACGATTGCGTGGCGTAACCTTCGGTTTCCAAGTCAAGGCATACATCGTCGAGTGCCACGTTGACGAAGCCACTAACGTTTTCGACAATGACCCAAGCGGGTGTTTTGTGTTTAATAATTTCAAACATGTACGGCCAGAGGTGTCTATCGTCTTCCTTACCTTTTTTTCTGCCCGCAACGCTGAACGGTTGGCACGGGATGCCACCGCAGATGAGGTCAAAGTCTTCTTGGATTTTTGCTGGGTCATTTCCTAACTCCTTTAGGTCATTGTATATTGGCACTTCAGGCCAATGTTTATTTAATATCTTCTTACAGAACGGTTCATTCTCACAAAACGCTACGGTTTCGTATTCCCCTGTGCTTTCTAGACCTAGGCTAAATCCCCCTATTCCAGAACAAATATCAAATACTTTAATCATCCACTTCCTTGTGTGATTGTTATGGTAGAACTGCCTCCACCATTAACTACTATTTGTTGGTATTTACCATCCTGTATTAATATTATAGTGTACCCCTGGGAAGCATCAACCGTCAACTGAGCATTCTGTGTTACCTTTCTTTGGAAAGATATTTGATCTCCTTGTAGTAAAGTAACAATTTGTGTTTCTAAATCTTGTCCTATGGCCGTGCCTTGTACCAGGGTGCCTGTGGATAAGTTATCCGAATCTAACTGATCTATCTCTTCTATGATTGCTAACAAGTCTTCAAAGAAGTTTACATCTAAAAAGTTTATATCTAATTCTGTGAATTCTAAGGCATCTTCAGCTAGGTAATCTATTTCTAAGTCATTAAACTCTAAGTAATCTATATCTAATATACCCCCACTATCTGCTACAGAGGCTGTGGATTCTTCTGTGGATAACTCTGATTCATCAGGTGGGCTGACTATAAGCATGTTATCTATAATGTCTAAGCTAAGGTCAAGAATAACTGGGCTAGTGGGTGAGTTCTCCCATACATCTACGGTAGTAGCTTGATACGGTTTATTGAGTGTGACACTACCAGCTGCAGTTGTAACAAGGATCTCGCCACTTGATAACCCATTAATATCAGGTAATAAAATAATAAGCGAACGTCCAAGTTCATCCACAGTACAGGTAAAATCGGTCCCACGAATAGCAATATCAGCCGTAGGTGTAGATAGTCT
>MDTG01279298.1_pt1 | contig 12597 bp, 11 predicted proteins | sample 811421 | NCBI WGS metagenome assembly MDTG01 (sample SAMN05326645, study PRJNA326480) | marine metagenome | isolation source: seawater | place: Pacific Ocean: South East | collected 2011 | reverse complement strand
TTCGAGACAGAAGCATTAAGAGAAGTAGGCGGTTATTCTGAAAAGATAAATGCTCAAGATGGGTGGGACTTATGGTATAAATTATATAAAAAAATAGGCGCAATAAGTATAGATATACCTTTGTTTTATTACAGACAACATAATGAATCTTTAAGTACAGATAATTCTAGATTACTAAAAGCTAGAGCAAAAATATTTCAAGAAATTAGAAATAAAAATATTACAAACTATAACCCAAAAGTATTAGCAATAATACCAGTCAAAGAGTCCTATCCTAATTTAAAAAACGTGCCCTATAAAAAAATTAGAGGAAAAACATTGCTGCAAATATCAATTAATAATGCTTTAAAGTCTAAGCAAATTAATGAATTAGTTGTTTATTCAAAGAGTCAAAATGTTTTAGATTTTTCTAAAGAATTAGAAAAAGATAATAAGGTTCCAAGACATAAGAGGCTATTAAGAGATGAAGATGAAATTTCAAATAATATTCCAATATCAGACTTTATGTTTTCAGTTGGTAATTTTTATGCTAAAGAATATGGAGAGTATCCTGATATAGTAATCTATTTAAGTCTTCATGCAATAAATAGAAGAAAAGTACATATTGACAAAGCAATTAATAATCTATTAATTTCGGATTCTGACTCTGTAGTATCAGTTCAAGAAGAAAGGGAGCCTATGTTTAACCATGGTAAATCAGGTCTAAATGTAATTAATCCAGGAAGGTTTAGAAATCTTTCATTTGATAAAGAAAAGCTTTATAGATTCAATGGTTCTTTGATTGCTTCAAGATGGGAAACAATTAAAGAAGGAAGCTTATTTGGGATAAAAACATCATATATTGAAATGTCACCAAAAGATAGTTTACAAATCAAAGAATCAAATTTTAAAAAATAAATTATCATGTTACCATCATTTAATAATTTAAAACAAAACTTAAAGAAACCAACTAATAAATTTAAAAAAGTTAATGTTGCACTTATAGGAGATAGTACTACAAATTTTTTAGCAACTGCTATAAAAGGTCTTGGTTTTGAATACAGACTTAAAGTAAATCTTTTTGAATCAGATTATAATCAAATTGAACAACTTGTAATGAATAATTCTTCAGAGTTATACAAGTTTAATGCTGAATATGTCATTCTTTTTCAATCTTCACTCAAACTTTTAAATAAGGTTGGTGATTCATCAGGATATGATAAATTAGTTAAAGAAAGAATAGATTTCATAAAAGTAGTTGCCAAAAAAATTAATTCTAAAGTTATATGTTTAAATTATCCAGAAATTGATGATTTAATATTTGGCAGCTATGCATCAAAGGTTAACGAATCCTTTGTATATCAATTAAGAAAACTTAATCTTGAATTAATGAATCTTTCACAAACTCATCAAAATTTATTTATTTGTGATATTGCATCCTTACAAAATAAGTATGGAAGGGATTCAATTTTCTCACCCCAACTTTATGTTTCATTTGACTTAGTTTTTTCAATTGATTTCCTACCCCATATTGCAGATAAGATTATAAGTATAATTAACTCTTTAAATGGAAGTTTAAAAAAATGTATAGTACTAGATCTAGATAATACACTTTGGGGAGGAGTTATAGGTGATGATGGTATTGAAGGAATACAAATTGGAAATGATTTAGGGATTGGAAAAGCTTTTCATGAATTTCAAAAATGGATAAAAAAATTAAAAAGTCGAGGTATAATAATAGCTATATGTTCAAAAAATAATGAAGAAACAGCCAAAGAACCCTTTCTTAATCATCCAGATATGGTATTGAATTTAGAGGATATATCTGTCTTTATAGCTAATTGGGAAAATAAGGTTGATAATATTAAACAAATTCAATCAATATTAAATATTGGTTTTGATTCCATGGTATTTATTGATGATAATCCTATGGAAAGAGCTATTGTTCAAGAAAATATTCCTGAAATTTTAGTTCCAGATTTACCCAAGGATCCTTCTGAATATCTTGAGTTTTTTTATGGTTTAAATATATTTGAAATAGCTTCACTAAGTAACAATGACACTAAAAGAACAAAACAATATAAAGAAGAGGCTAATAGAATAACTTTTAAAAAACAATATGCTGATGAAAAAAGTTTTTTAAAGAGCATTAAAATGGTTGCCAGTTTTTCACAATTTGATTCTTATAATATACCTAGAGTAGCTCAATTATCTCAAAGAACAAATCAATTTAATTTAACAACAATTCGATACACTGAAGATGAAATATTTAAGATAAGTAATGATAAAAACTATCAAAACCTTGCAATATCCCTTAAAGATAAATTTGGAAATTATGGATTAATTTGTGTAATTATTTTAAAGAAAAGTAAGAATAAAACATTAACTATTAACTCGTGGTTTATGAGCTGTAGAGTTATCAAAAGAGGATTAGAAGATCTAGCATTATCAAAAATAATTGACTACTGTAAAGAAAATAATTATATAAGAATAATTGGAGAATATGTGCAAACTCATAAGAATAAGGTAGTGGAAAATCATTATTCTAATTTAGGATTCAAACTGTTAAATAAAGGAAATAAAACACTTTATGAGCTAAAAATTGAAGACTATATTAAACAAATTTGTTTTATAAAACCTCAATAAATAACTAAATAAATTATGAAGAATAAACTTTTAAGAATATTTGTAGAAACTTTTCCAGATGCAAAATTTAATGAAAATGATTTCGAGAATTTAGAGGTCAATTCTATTAATGATTGGGACTCAATTGGAAATTTAAATCTATTGGTTAATATTGAATCATCATTTAATATAAAATTTTCATCGATGGAGCTTTCAGAAATAAAATCAATAAAAGCAATTTTAGAATTTTTAAATAAAAAAAAATAATGTTAAATCTTTCTGATATATCAGATGTTTTAAAAATGAACGGAATAAGTTCTGGAGATAATATATTCTTACATGTTGATGCAATCGTCACTAATTTTATTGTAGGTGACAGCTCAGAAAGAAAGATTAATAACCTAATTGATGGTATAATTAACTTAATAGGTCCTTCAGGAACTTTAGTTCTTCCAACTTTTACATACAGCGCTACAAAAAATAAGATATATGATCCCCTAACAACCCCAAGTCAGTCAGGCATAATAACTGAGTCTTTTAGAAACAGAAAAGATGTTCTGAGGTCATATAATCCAATTTTTAGTGTAGCTTCCTATGGCAATATGGCAAAAAAAATTCAAAACTCTAATATCAATGATTGTTTTGGAGATATGACATGTTTTGATTTAATATATAAATATAATTTCTGGATAATAACTATGGGGTGTTCATTTGATAGAGTAGCATTCATTCATTATGTTGATCAATATAATAAAGTAAGTTATAGAAATTTTAAAAAGTTTAATTCAATTATTTTAAAGGATTCCAAAAAAATAAACTCTCAAATTCAATTCTTTGCGAGAGACTTAAATAGAAATTCAACTGTAAAATTAGATCAGTTAAGGGACAGGCTTTATAGTTTGAATTTGTTAAGAAAAGATTCAATTGGAAGAATAGGATTTCTAGCTGTAAAATCAAATGACTTTTTTAATGTTGCTAGTGAAATGATAAATGAGCAAGAAAATATTCATATAAAAGAAGGTAATAATGAAATTTAATCATATAGGTGTTTTTGTAGAGTCATTAGAATTTGGAAGATTACACCTTTCATCTATACTTGAAATAAAAAAATGGACGGAGCCAATTGTGGATGAAACGCAAGGAGTAATTGTCCAATTTGGATATTGTTCAAGTAATATTTGTTATGAATTGATTGCTCCAAACGCAGATATAAATCCGGTATCAAAAGTTTTAAAAGATGGAAAGGGTATTCTAAATCATATTGCATATAAAGTAGACAACATTGACCAAACAATTAGACATTTTCAAAGTTTAAATAACATATTAATTTCCGGTCCAGTTGAGGCTAAGGCATTTTCAAATAAAAAAATTGCTTTCTTTTTTACACCTTTAAGATTTATAGTAGAACTAATTGAAGATTAAAAATGGAATTATTGAAATTTTGTAAAGACCTATATCGTATGCCAAGAAGTTTAACTGGTCAAGGTGTAGTAAAAACATTAGAATATATAAAACAAATAATTCCAATTAATATAAAAAAAGTTAAATCAGGAACCAAAGTTTTTGATTGGGTAGTACCCCCTGAATGGAATATAAAAGGTGCATATATTATAGATTTAAATTCAGATAAACGAGTTGTTGATATAAAGAATCACAATCTTCACATTGTTGGATATTCTGAGCCAGTTGATTTTGAACTCTCTTATAATGAGTTAATTAAAAACCTTCATTATATTAAAGACCAACCTAATGCTATCCCATATATAACATCTTATTATGAAAAAAATTGGGGGTTTTGTATGTCTTATAATGAATTTAAAAAATTGGATAGAACTTCAAATTATAAGGTTTATATTGATTCAGAATTTAAGGAAACTGGGTATTTAACTTATGGAGAGTATCTTCTAAAGGGTAGGGTAGAAAAAGAAATTTTATTCTCATCATACATCTGCCATCCACAAATGGTTAACAATGAACTATCAGGACCTTCTGTTCTAACTGGGATTGCTAAACATCTTAGTCAAATTGATAATTATTTCTCTTACAGATTTGTTCTTATTCCTGAAACAATAGGTTCAATAATGTATATCAGTAAAAATTTTAAAATTTTAAAAAAAAATGTAATAGGTGGGTTTAACATAACTTGTGTTGGCGATGAGAGAAGCTGGGGATTAATTCCATCTAGGTATGGAAATAATATATCAGATCAAATTGCAGAGAATATTCTATCAGCTCACAAACCAGAATTCACAAAATATAGTTGGTTGGAAAGAGGGAGTGATGAAAGACAATATTGTTCTCCAGGTGTTGACCTTCCAATCGCATCTATTACAAGATCTAAATATGGCACCTATAATGAATATCATACTTCTTTAGACAATTTTGATCTAGTAACAGAGAATGGTCTAAAGGAGAGTTTAGACATCTATTTGAAATGTGTTGAAGCTTTTGAAAAAAAAATATATAAAAAAAACACAGATAATATTAGCAATAAAAATAATCTTTCAAAATTTAATATAGATAAAAAAGAGAATAACGAGGAAGCAATATACCCTAAAATAAATGTTTTTTGTGAGCCTCAACTGGGTAAGAGAGGACTATACTCTAATCTATCAAAAAAGGATTCAAAAAAACCATTTAAAAGTATGATGAATTTTATATCATATTGTGATGGTAAAAACTCAATATTAGATATTGCAGAACTTTGCAATATTAGCTCAAAGGAATGTTATGATTACTATCTTAAATTGAAAGAGTTTAATTTGATAAGTTCATTTAATAAAACTTCACTATAAATTATATTTTGACTAATAAAATTAAAAAACCAGAAATAATTCAACAATCAATCGATAACGAATGGTTGCATGTTTTCTTAGTTGCAAACCCAATTCTTGCAATAGTTACAAAGGTAATAATTGAAAATTATAGAATAAAAAGAGAGAATGTTTTAATTGTATCTCTTAGGGATACTTCATTAGAAATTTTAGATTATGAATTTCTTAAAATTCAGAAAGAAAAGTATGACAGATATTTTGAGAAGATTTTTTTTGACTCACCATCTGGAAGAAAAATTCAAAAACATATAAATAAATCTAATAAAGAATTTATAATTTACTCAGGCTGGGCTTTCAGAGAAGTTAATTGGTTATTAAAATCCAATAATTGTAAAGGAAATATTAACATAGAAGAAGGGCAAGGTGCTTATATGAATTACACACCCTTTTCTTTTGACCGATTAAGTTTTTATGAAAAAATAAGAATGAATTGGGCTAACAAAGTAATCCCTACTGCACAAATTCCTAATCTTGAAGGAACAGGTAATTGTTTTCGAGATGATACTAAGGCATATATTGGTATTCATAATAATTCATTTCCTCTAATACCTAATTCGAAGAGGTTTATTCTAGAAAAAATACAGATTGTTAAAAAATATTATAAGTCCAAAACATTAGGCAATAGAACTATAGGATTAACTTGCTCAGCTAGTAGACTGCCTAAAAAAAATGATACTAAAAGGATGTTAAAAATGCTAATTAACTATCTACCAGAAGGTTCTTTGGTAAAACCTCATCCTTCATATACTTCTTCTAAAGAGGTATTTAAAGAATTTATAAATATTTTCAATGATTTAAATTCAAAAAAAATTAAACTATGTGATGCAAGTGTAATCTTAGAGATAGAGATGATGTATGAACCAAAAATAATAATTGGCCCTCAATCATCATTGTCAATATATACCAAACTCTTGGGGTCAAAATATGAATATATTAAATTATACTAAGCAATAATGCCAAATAAAAAATTACATATTCTAATTATTCCATCATGGTATCCAGAGCATGATGGTCATTATATGGGAAGCTTTTTTAGAGAACAAGCAATAGGAATAAAAAAGAATGGTTGTAATGTTGGGATTATTTATCCAGAGTTAAAATCATTGAGAAATACACTTGATATAAGATTACTTCCAAGGCTACAATATTTTGAAGATAATGGATTAAAAACTATTAAGTTAAAATGGAGTAACTGGTTTATTAAATCTAAGTCTTTGCAAATATTTGCATTTAAATATATTGGGTACTATTTATTTAAAAAATATGTTAAACATAATGGAATCCCAGATTTAATTCATTGCCAATCAATTTTTAATGCTGGTTTTTTAGGAGAATATATTTTTGATAATCAAAATATTCCATTCATAGTCACAGAACATAATAGTGGTTTTTACTATCATAATCAAGGATTCAGGAGGTTTTATAATGGTGTAAAAAGAGTTCTTAATAAGTCAAAAAAATGTTTTGCAGTTTCTAATAATTACTCAAAATATCTTGACTCAGAAATTAAAATAAATAAAAGGTGGGATTTTCATCATAATTTAGTTAATGATCAATTTATAGACACACAACTAAAAAAGATAGATGAAAATAATTTTACATTTTTATGTGTTTCCAGACTTCATAAAATAAAAAACATTGATCTAATCATACAATCATTTAAAATATTTAATAATTATTACCCAAACTCTAAACTTAAAATTATTGGTATAGGATCAGAGCTAAAAAACTTAAAAAATATTGTAATTCAAAATAATTTAAATAATAATGTATTCTTTTTAGGAGAAAAATCTAGAAATGACATTGTTAAGGAATTTGATTCTAGTAATGCTTTTGTTTATGCCAGTTCTTTTGAGACATTTGGTGTTATATTTGTTGAGGCTATGTCTCTTGGCAAACCTATTGTTTCATTAAATTGTAAAAGTTCAAAAGAAATTATTCCAGAATCATGTGGAATTATAGTTGAGAAAAAAACTAAAGAAGATTTTGCTAATGCAATGATAAAGCTTCAGAAAAATTATTCTTTTTATGATCCATTAAAAATTAAACAATATTGCAAATCAAAATTTTCAGAAAAAAAAATTTCTCTGAAGATGATTGATCATTATAAAAGAGTATTAAATCAATGAGTAAGAAAATAAATTTATTGATAGTTGCTTCCTTTCCAACAAAAAACAAAAAGGTTATTGGAGGTATTGAAAAGTCATCAAGAATTCTGATTAAATCAAAATATTTTAAACAATTTAATATAATCCGATTTGACACATCCCAAATTTCAAACCCCCCACCTAATTTTTTAATTAGACTTGTACTCGCTTTCATTAGGTTATATCGATTTATAAAAACCTTCATAAGAAATAAACCTGATATAGCATTAATTTTTTGTTCAGATGGTGCAAGTGCTTTAGAGAAGGGTTTGATGATAAAAATTTGTAGAGTTTTTAAAGTTAAATCTTTGATATTTCCTAGAGCAGGAAATCTTATTAATCAAGCTAATAAAAACCTACTTTTTAGAGGGTTAATAAAATATCTTTTTTCTAATTGTGATGTTTTCCTGTGCCAAGGAAAATCTTGGAGTGACTTTGCAGTACAAAATTTAAAAATTGATAAATCTAATGTCTTTATAGTTAATAATTGGACTGCTTCTAGAGAGCTTTTAGAAGTTGGGAAAAATAGAATTATTACTGAAAAAGTAGATAATCTAGAAATATTATATGTTGGTTGGTTAGAAAAGAATAAAGGGATTAATGAGCTAATTAATTCAATCCCAAATTTAGTTAAGAAGTATGACATTAAAATTAAATTTATTGGAGATGGAACCTTGCGAAGAAAAATTGAAGAACATAGTATTATTAATAAAATTCAAAAGAATATTTCCTTAACAGGATGGCTGTCAGATGAAGAAATTCTTACTCATCTAAAATCATCTGATATATTTATTCTTCCATCGTGGTATGAAGGCATGCCAAACTCACTAATTGAGGCATTGGCATCTGGATTGCCCTCAATTTGTAGCTCTGTCGGAATAATACCAGACTATATTATTGATAAAGTAAATGGACTCTTAATACAGCCTAAAGACAAATTAAATCTTGAAAAGACTATTGAAAAAACAATAAATGATATTAACTTGAGAAAAAGAATATCAAAAAACGGTGTTAATCTTGCTGAAAATGTTTTTTCAGAAGATGTTTCACTCAAAAAATTATCAGATATAATTAAAAAACTTTCAAATGGCTAATAAAAGATTACTAATTACAGGTGGAACAGGCTCTTTTGGAAATGCATATTTAAACAGAGCTCTAAATAATAGTAAATTTTCAGAAATTTTTATTTTTAGTAGAGATGAAAAAAAACAAGATGATTTAAGGAAAAAAATTAATAATAATAGGGTTAAATTTTTTATTGGTGATGTAAGAGATATTAATTCAGTTAATCATGTAGTAAAAAATGTTGATTATATTTTTCATGCTGCTGCATTGAAACAAGTGCCATCTTGTGAGTTTTTTCCAATAGAGGCTGTTAAAACAAATATTTTAGGAACTGAAAATATTTTAAATGCTGCTGAAATATTTGGTGTTAAAAAAGTGGTTATATTAAGTACAGATAAGGCTGCTTATCCTATCAATGCAATGGGAATGTCAAAAGCTTTAATGGAAAAAGTTATGATTGCTAAGTCGAGAATGCTTAATAATAAATCTATATTTTGTGGTACAAGATACGGAAACGTTATGGGATCAAGAGGCTCTGTAATCCCATTATTTATTTCCCAAATTAAAAACAATAAAGACTTAACAATAACCGACTCTAATATGACAAGATTTATGATGTCACTTGATGACGCTGTAGATTTGGTAGATTATGCATTTGAAAATGCAAATCAAGGAGATTTATTTATTAAAAAAGCTCCAGCATCAACAATTAAAACTTTAGCAGCTGCATTAATTGAAATCTTTAATTCTAAATCAAAAATTAGAGTAATTGGAATTAGACATGGAGAAAAAATGCATGAAACTCTTGTAACAAAGGAAGAGATGTTAAAATCTGAAAATCTTGGAGATCATTATAGAATAAAAGCAGATATCAGAGATTTAAACTATGATAAATATTATTCTCAGGGTGATTCAAAGGTTGAAGTACAAAAAGAATACAACTCTAGTAACACAGAACTTCTTGATAAGGAAGAATTGACCAAAATTCTTTTAAAATTACCTGAAGTTATTTCTGAAATAAAATAGTTTAATTTGAAATTAGCAATTACAGGTCAAGAAGGATTTATAGGATATCACTTGTATAATACAATAAAACATAAATATCCATCTTACGAAATATTAGATTTCAATAAAACCTTATTTAAAGATCAAGATTCGCTTGATAGTTTAATCTTGAGTCTAGATGTTATAGTTCATTTAGCTGGAGTAAATCGGTCTGTCAGTGAAAATGAAATTTTGGAGAAAAATTTATTTTTAACAAATCAATTAATTAATTCAATCGATAGGACAAATTTTAATGGAAAGTTAATTTTTGCTTCGTCTATTAAAAATAATGAGAAAAATGCATACGGTACTTCTAAGAAATTATCATCTGAACTTTTTTTTAATGCTTCAGTAAAGAATAATTTCACATATATAAATCTGATTATACCAAATGTTTTTGGTCCGTTTTGTAAACCTAATTATAATTCATTTATAGCAACTTTTTGCTATAACTCAGTTAATGGAATAAAAAATAACATAATTGATGATCATGAAGTTCCTTTGACATATATAGACAATTTAGTTAATTTTATTCTTGATAAATTGAACATTAATTACAGTTCTGAGTTTTTGGTTAAAGAAGATATAAGAGCTAATGTTGGAATTATAAAAAATCTCATTGATGATTTTAAAGATGTCTATTTTTTGAAAGGTAATATTCCAGATCTAAATACTCCTTTTAAGATTAATCTTTTTAATACTTTTCATAGCTATATAAACCTAGACACCTTTTTTCCACAACAACACAATGTTATTTCTGATCAACGAGGATCTTTTTCTGAAATAATACAAGCATCTTCAAAAGGTCAGACATCCTACTCTATTACAAATCCCAATTTTACTAGAGGGGGTCATTTCCATACTAGAAAAATTGAAAGATTTTCTGTTCTAGAAGGAGAAGCTCTAATTGAGATGAGAAAAATTGGTACTGAGGAAATTTTCTCTTTTAAATTATCTGGAAATACACCAAGTTATGTAGACATGAAGATATGGCATACACATAATATTCAGAATATTGGAAACACAAATCTTATAACTTTATTCTGGATTAATGAGTTCTACAATGAAGAGGACTCAGACACATTCTCTGAAAAAGTTTAATTTTATATTATGAAAAAAATTAAAATTGTTACTGTAGTTGGAACTAGACCAGAAATAATTAGATTATCTGCAGTAATAAATAGGTTAAACAATTCAAACTTTATTGATCATAAACTAATTCATACAGGTCAAAACTATGATAAAAACCTTAATGAAATATTTTTTCAAGATCTAGAAATTAAAAAACCTGATTTTTATCTTGATGCTGCCAAAGCAAGTGCAAGTTTAACAATTGGAGAGATTTTATTAAAAATTGATCCAGTCTTAGATAAAATTAATCCAGATGCCTTGTTAATATTAGGAGATACAAATAGCTGCTTATCAGCCATAGCAGCAAAGAAAAAAAAGATACCTATTTTTCATTTTGAAGCTGGCAATAGATGTTTTGACTTTAGAGTCCCAGAGGAATCGAACAGAAGAATTGTAGACCATATATCTGACATAAATCTAACGTATAGTTCAAATGCGTCTCAAAATCTTTTGAATGAAGGCATACCTGCAGATAGAATTATAAAAGTAGGATCTCCTATGAATGAAATAATCCATAAAAATTTATCTAAAATTCAAAACTCAAATATTCTTTCAAAATTAAAACTTTCAAAAGAAAAATATTTCCTGATTTCATGCCATAGAGAAGAAAACATAGATTCTCCACAAAATTTTAAAAAATTAATAAATTCTTTAAATAAAATTTGTGAGGTTTATAAAATGCCAGTTATTTTTCCTGTCCATCCAAGAACAAGAAAAATGATAAATACTAACTCTCCTAAATTAAATAAATTAATTAAGTTAATTGAACCACTAGGTTTTATTGATTATAATCAGCTTCAAATTAATTCATTTGTTGTATTATCTGACAGCGGAACTATTTCGGAAGAATCATCAATCTTAAATTTTAGAGCTTTAAATATTAGAGAAACTCATGAAAGACATGAGGCCATGGAAGAAGCCTCAGTAGTTATGACAGGTTTAGAACATAACCGAATTTTACAAGGAGTAGAATGTGTTAAAGATCAAAAAACAGGAGGTGAAAGAAATATTTTTAAAGCTACAGATTATAAAAGCACAAATGTTTCTTTAAAAATTGAAAGAGTTATTTTGTCATATATTAACTACATAAATAGAGTCATTTGGCAAAAAGAATCTTAATTTTCACCAACCACTTTTATCCAGAACAATTTAAAATAAATGAAATAGTTGAGTGGCTTTCATTTGAAAAAAGTCATGTAAGAATTATAACAGGTTTGCCAAATTATCCAAGCGGCAAAGTATACGAAGAATATACTAACAAATCACTTAAAAATATTTTCGGCAAAAATATAATTATAAATAGACTATTTCTAATACCTCGAGGTAATGGGTCAAATTTATTTTTATTAGTAAATTATTTATCATATTTCATTTCATGTTTAGCTTTCACAATCTATATTGCAGTTTTTAAAAAGAAATATGATGTAATTTTTGTTCATCATACCAGCCCAATTTTAATTGCCATTCACCCAATTATATACTCAGTTTTTTATAAATCAAAAAAAATTCTTTGGGATCTGGATATTTGGCCAGAATCACTTAAAGCCGTCAATGCTATTAAATCAAATTTTTTAATTGTAATCATAGAATGGCTTGTAAAGTTAATATATTCAAGATATAATCTAATTTTAGTTGGATCTAAATCTCTAAAAAAAGTCATAAGTAGAAGATTTGAAGGAGAAATTCATTATTTCCCAAATTGGGCTGATAAAATTGTTGAAAGTAATAAAGTTGATAAAAACTTAAAGTTTAAAATTTCCCAAAAAAACTTT
>MDTG01244710.1_pt1 | contig 12597 bp, 11 predicted proteins | sample 811421 | NCBI WGS metagenome assembly MDTG01 (sample SAMN05326645, study PRJNA326480) | marine metagenome | isolation source: seawater | place: Pacific Ocean: South East | collected 2011 | reverse complement strand
AAGCGGCCTGATCGAGCAGGCGGCCCGCTCGGCATGTCCGGCGCGGGTCGCACCCTTCCCTCCATCTTACAGGTAAATCCCATGTCCCTTCTTAGCTTCACTGCGGCGAGCGTCGCGGCGCAGATCGCGCATGCGCGCGGCTGCTCCACCTTCCTTCCCAACTGGAACGGGCCGGTGGGCAAACCCGCCCTGATCCTGATCGTCGGCAATGGTGTGCATCTGCGCTCCAATGGCATCGACGGTTCGACCACGCGGATCGTCACCACCGAACGCGCCGATCCCACATATGCCTTCGCCAAGGGCATCAACCCGTTCCGCGATCCGGATTGGATGGCGGCGCGGCAGGTGGCGTTTCGCGATCTGACGGGCCAGTTCTACACCGACATTCTCGATGACGTGCAGATGCTGATCGACCGCGGTCACGACACTATCCGGCTGGCAACCGATGGCCACACGATCTGCGTTTTCCTGCGCCGCGCCGCTGACTACCTGATCGGCGGCACCTACGACGTGCCCTCCGGTCTCGGCGGGACGTTCCGGGTGATCCTGAAGGACGCCACCGACACCCACGCCCTCGTGCAGAATAGCGGCAATTGCGAGGATTTCGACGAGATGCTGCCTTACCGCGTGCCGCTCGATGCGCTCATCGAAATCGATGACCGGAGGGCAGCATAGTGGGCTGGCTTTTCTATACCGACCGCCGCGTCAAAACCTACGCGGACGAGAAAGCGGAAATCACACGGCTTTGCACTTTCGAGACGGATACCCGCAAGACATTGTTGCTCAAGGCCTGCAAGGTCGGCTCGACCTGGTATGCGGCAGCGAAGGTCACGAATATCGACGGCTCGCGGGTCGAGGATGCGACCTATGTGACCGACGAGGACGGGTCGATCACCTTCGGGGCCGTCTTCCTGACGCGCTACGACGATGGCTGCTGGGGCTACAAGGACATGGAGGAGAGCGCCGGGCCGGTGGAGTCGCGGGCACCGCTCGGTCTTCTTGCCCTGTTGTCCGAGTTGAAGGATCCCGACAGCCATGCCCATGCCTGGCGCCAGCGCTGCCGCGACTGGGCCGCGATCCCGGAATACGAAGAGGGCGACAGGATCAAGCTCGCTGCGCCCGTCACGCTGACCGATGGCAGCACCTGCCAGATCGTGACCGCTACCCATTATCGGCGCGGGCGGCAGAAGCGTCGCTGCTACCGCATCGAGGAGACAGGCGGCCTCATGCGTCTGTCTAAGGCCTCGCTTGCCGGGTCCGAGCTTCTCGGCACCGCGAAGGGTGACGCGAGCCCCGTTCTGGCGGAGTTCTTTGCCGGGAACGGTTCCTGACCGCCGGCAGCGTCGCCATCTGTCCAGCCTTGAGCCGCCTCCGCGCAGACAAAAGCGCAGAGGCGGCTTTCTGTCCTGTCGAACCCACAACCTGACTCAAAGGACAGACGATATGGACAACCGAAGCCCGGTACTCGCACGCGATTTCCCATCGAAACCTCACCTTCTTCAGGCCATTCGCCTGATCGGCAGCGAGATTGAGAAGCAACCGCTCAAGAGCTCATCGCTCGCTCGGATCATGCGCGAGACTTTCGGTGGCAGCGATGCCGGCGGCGCGTGGTTCTGGCGCATGGCCTATGACCTGATGCAGGCCGCCGCGGTCATGCAGCTTGTGCGGGACAGCAGTTCGGACGCGCTTGCGATGGCCAGATTGCTCTCCTCACGGCTTCTGACGGAGACGCGGCGCTCCGAGCAGCAGATCCGCCTGCAACAGTTCTCGACGCCGCTGCCCTATGCGGCGCTGGTCACGCGTGCCGCGGCCATCCGTCCCGGCGAAACCTTCCTCGAACCCTCCGCAGGCACCGGCGCACTGACCGGTTTTGCCGTTCGCTCTGGCGGCAAGCCGATGCTCAACGAGATCGACTCCTTTCGCCGGGCGCTTCTCGAGGCGATCTTTGATATACAGGTGACCGGCTTCGACGCCGAGCATATCGACGATCTTCTCGAAACCTCCGAACTTCCCAGTGTTATCGTGATGAACCCGCCTTTCGCCTCCTCGGTCGATCGGTCGCGCGACAAGCACATCGCGGCGAAACATCTGATCTCCGCAGCCAAACGCCTCGCGCCCGGCGGGCGTCTCGTTGCAATTATGCCCACGGGCTTCACGCCGGAACGGGATGCGGGGCATTGGGCACGGGCCTCGGCCATCGCAAAACCGCGCCTTGCGCTCACCATCCCCGGCCATGTCTATCGCAAACTTGGCACCACCGTCGAAACGCAGCTCATGGTCTTCGACAAGCTGCAGGAAGACGTCGAGTTTGTGCGCTCAGCTGTCGACGATTTGGATGCGGCGCGGGAAATCGTCGATAACATCGGTAAGTCGCGACCCGGTGCGTCTCTCGTCCAGACCAGAGCACAGGTCCGGCATGTCCCACGGCAAGGCGGTGCGCCCGCCGCGCGCAAGCTCCCCGCCACCGCAACCTCTACTGTCAAATCGACATCCCACGCCGCTGTCCCGCTGTCCTTCACCAATCTCGACACACCCCGGGAAAACACCCCCGTCTCCGACATCTATGCCCGTTACCGTCCGCAGCGGATCGAGATCGCGGGTGCGCAAGAGCATCCCACGCCGCTCGTCGAGAGCATCGCCATGGCCTCGGTGGCGCCCCCAGTCCCGTCGAACGAAGCCGCCGCCGATCTGCGCCTGCCCGGTCGCCTGATCGAGGGGGGCCATCTCTCCGAAGCCCAGCTCGAGACCATCCTCATGGCGAACGACGCGCACGCGCGCGACCTGCCGGGGCGGTTTACCATCGATGAGGACCAGACCCGGATGACCCGCGCCGACACCGATCTGGAGGCGAAGGCCTATCGGCTCGGCTATTTCCTCGGCGATGGCACCGGCTGCGGCAAAGGCCGGGAATGCGCAGGGCTCATCCTGGTCAATTGGCTCGCCGGGCGGCGCAAGGCGGTCTGGATTTCCAAATCCGCCACGCTCATCGAGGACGCCATCCGCGACTGGACCGATCTCGGCGGCTCGCCCGCCGACATCCAGCCGCTCTCCAAATGGAAGCCGGACCAACCCATTCCGATGGGCGACGGCATCCTCTTCGTGACCTATGCGACGCTGCGCTCGGCGGGCAAATGCGGAACCACGCGTCTCAGTCAGGTTCTCGACTGGATGGGCGAAGACTTCGACGGCGTGCTGGCCTTCGATGAGGCCCACGCCATGCAGAATGCCGCCGGGTCCGACGCGGGCAGGGGCGTCAAGCCCTCCCAGCAGGGTCTCGCCGGGCTACGCCTCCAACTCGCTGCGCCCCGGGCGCGGGTCTTCTATGTCTCGGCGACGGGCGCCACCAGCGTGCAAAACCTTGCCTATGCCTCCCGGCTCGGGCTCTGGGGGCAGGGGCCGGAATATCCATTCCCGAGCCGAGAGAGTTTCGTCTCCGCGATGGAGGCCGGCGGCGTGGCGGCGATGGAAGTCGTGGCACGCGATCTGAAGACCCTCGGCTTCTACACCGCGCGAGCACTCAGCTTTGACGGCGTGGAGTATGACGTGCTCGAACATGCGCTGACACCGGCCCAGATCGAGATCTACGACGCCTATGCCGGGGCCTTCCGGACGATCCACCACAACCTTGAGGCCGCGCTGACCGCGACTGGCGTCAACGACGCCTCCGGTCAGACGAACGCCTCTGCCGCCAAGGCCTCGGCAAAGTCGCGCTTCGAGAGCACCAAGCAGCGCTTCTTCAACCATCTCCTGATGGGCATGAAGGCCCCGACCGTCATCCGCGCCATCGAAGAGGATGTTGCGGACGGTTATGCCTGCGTCATCCAGGTGGTCTCAACTGGAGAGAGCCTGTTGAAACGCCGGCTCGAGGCGATGGATCCTGAAGACGAGCTCGTGCAAGGCGCGCTGACACCACGCGACTACGTGCTCTCCTACCTCGAACAGGCCTTCCCGATCCACGCCCAGAAGCTGATCGAGATCGACGGCAACATGGTGGCCGAACCACTCCGGGATGCGAATGGTGCCCTGGTCGTTTCGCGCGAGGCCGAGGCCTTGCGGGATGCCGCGATGATGGAGCTGATGTCCCTCGCGCCGATCCCCGCGGCGCTCGATCAGATCCTTTGGGCCTTCGGCGATGAGGCCGTGGCCGAGGTGACCGGGCGCTCCATCAGACCCCTTAAATCCGGTGACGGCGCTCTCTTCATCGAGAAGCGATCCGCCAGCAGCAATTCCTCGGAAACCCGCGCCTTCATGGACGGCGAGAAGGACATTCTCATCTTCTCCGATGCCGGCGGGACGGGCCGGTCCTATCACGCCGCCCAGACGGCGAAGAACCAGAAGCGGCGGCGGCACTATCTCCTCGAGCCCGGCTGGCGGGCCGACGCGGCGATCCAGGGGCTCGGCCGCACGCATCGCTCGGCTCAGGTGTCCGCGCCCTTTTTCCGGGTCTGCACCTCGGACGTGCACGGCGAGAAGCGGTTCACCTCGACGATCGCTCGGCGGCTCGACCAGCTCGGCGCGCTCACCAAGGGCCAGCGCGAGACCGGCTCCCAGGGCATGTTCCGCGAGGAGGACAATCTCGAAAGCCCGATCGCAAGGGGAGCGCTCCGCGGCTATTATGCCGATCTGGCCGCCGGGCGTGCCGGGGCGATGAGCTTCGAGCAGTTCTGCGATTGGACAGCGCTTCGTTTGATCGATCAGGACGGCGTGCTGCTCGAAGAACTTCCGCCGATCCAGCGCTTCCTCAACCGCGTGCTGGCGCTGCCGATCCACATGCAGAACGCGCTCTTTGCCGAGTTCATGAGCCGCATTGCCGACCAGACCGAGCGGGCGCGGGCGGCAGGCACGCTCGATCTCGGCGTCGAGACTTTACACGGCGAGAGGATCGAGCAGGTTTCGGCAGAAGACCTCTGGACCTGTCCGCGCTCCGGCGCGGTGACACGGATCATCGGGCTCGAAGTGACGGACCCCGTCCATGTTCTCGCCGCTGAAGAGGCTCTGGATCGAAATCCTGATAAGCAGCCGATGATCAATCGCGCGTCGGGTCGCGTGGCGTTGATCTCTTCGCGTCCGATGCAGATGTATGACGAGGAGATTGTCACGCTCATGCGCAAGGTGACGCGGCCGAGCGGGTCCACCTATGTCGAGGAAGGGAAGTTCCAGGCCTCCGCCTGGGAGGAGATCAAACCGTCAGAGTTCCGCCGCCTCTGGGACAAGGAGGCCGATAGTCTCCCTAAAACCGCCACGACGAAGCTCTACCTGCTGACGGGGCTGCTTCTTCCGATCTGGAAGGACATCCCGTCGGGCAACGAGCGAATCTACCGCGTCACGCCAGAGGGCCAGGCAAGCATGATCGGCCGGACCGTCAGCGAGGACGGCGCAGCGGCGCTGCGCGCGCGGTTCATGGTTGGCACCCCGAAGACCCCGCAGGAGGTGCTGACGGCGGCACTCGGGTCCACAGCGCCGGTCGATCTCGGTCGCGGTCTCACGCTCATCCGCCGCCGGGTCGCGGGGGCGGCCCGTCTTGAGATCGACGGGGCCGACCGGGGCATGATCGACGGGCTGAAGGCCATGGGCTGCTTTACAGAGATCATCGCCTTCCAGCTCCGGGTCTTCGTGCCGCACGGAGAGGGCGTTGATACCGCCGCGATCTTGTCTCGGATCACCGGTGCCCAAACTGGCGCGTCCCAGGAAGCCGCCTGACACGCGTCGGCTCGAGCAGGTCCAGACTCCAAAACGTCCATTCCACGGGCCAGATCGATTGATCGGGCCCGTGGGCATTCCCAACCAATCCCCTACGGAGATCAATATGAACTTCGCAGAGATCGAATCCGCCGTGGATGCGAGACACTCCGTGCACTGGTCACATGAAGGCTACCGCGTCCACCGGGATCCACCTGGCCAATACCTGATCACCTATCTGCCGAATGGCAGTTCGATCGGCCTCACGGACCGAAGCGGCACAAAGCTGAATGGGGATGAGATGTCGTTTTTTGTCTCCCGTCCCGACCTGGGCGTCACCATCCATTGCAGCGCCTGTGGCAGCGAAGACGTCCTGCGGGATTGCTGGGTCGGCTGGAATACCGAGTTGCAGTTATGGGAGAGCACCGACCTGCAGGATCACGCCTTCTGCCGCGCCTGTGACGGGGAGGCCATACTGACAAAGCGTACCATCCGGGACTATGGCGCGGCGTCAGGGTTCAGCAGTTCCGGATGCGTTCCTGTCCGAACCATTGCCGAAAAAGGGCAGGGGACGGGTGCGTGCGGGGAGGTCGCAGGCACCGATCTGAGTGGTGTCTCGTGTTGCACAGTGGGGGGAGAGAGGAAAGAGGGCTTTCTGAATTGGTGATCCCATGAGGGGTCGAAAAGCAATCCCGTGTGCTCTGGCCAAGTGTCAGGCACCGGCAAACCCAAGGAGAAGACCCATGTTCGCAGGAACCCTGACCAAAAACGCCGAAACCGCAGCCGCCGTCTATTCCGGCATGATCCATTCCGCGCGGTTCGATATCGCCATCCAGCTCGAGACGCGGACCAAGATGTCCGAACGCAGCCCCGACTTTGACGTGACCGCGGTGAACAAGTCGGGCCGCAAGGTGCGCATCGGCACGGCCTGGAGCGAGACCGGCAATACCAGCGGTAATCCTTACGTCTCGATGCAGATCGATGTCGGCCTCGGCCCGTTCCGCGTCAACGCGGTGCAGACCAAAGAAGCACGCGAGGCCGGGAGCGGCGCGTTTGAAATCATCCCGCTGGTCTCGAACGGCGAGATGAAGTCCGGCTCGATCTCGGGTGAGCTGACGGCGATGGATGCCGACAACGCCTTTGCCGGCTACATCGCCAATATGATGTTCGATCTCGACTTCATGCTGATCGAGAACGAATTCAAGACCGAGGAAACTCACCCCGACTACCGGATTGAGGTCTCCTCACCACGCGGCCACCCAATCCGCATGGGCTCGGCCTGGATGGCGAAGAGCAATCGTACGGGCAATGATTATGTCTCGCTCCTCATCAACACGCCCGATGGCGATCTGCGGGTCAACGCCGTGCAGAACGAAGAGCAGCGCGGCGGTCAGACCTTCTCGATCATCCCCTTCGTCGACAGCGGCGAGCAGGCACAGGAGACGGGAGGTCTTTCACTGGTCGCCTGATGGATCAGGGAGAAGATCGTTACCGGACGGGAGCCGCGTAAACGCGGCTCCTATTCCCCAACTCGAGGCAGTCGCCGCGACACAGAGTGCGCCCAATTTCTGAACAATAATATACGACATGCGCAAGAATGTAGCATTGCATGACATGCATAGCTGCATTGCAGCGAAACCCCTTGTTGCGGCGCAGCATTCCCCCTACATTTTTCTTGAAGGTTGGGCCTCCTCTCCTCCTCCCTGGGGGTCGGACCGGAGTTCTGCGCTGCACCTCCTCCCGCAGCGTGGACGCAAGAAATCAGGCGTCATCTCACCTCCCGAGATGGCGCCTTTTTTCGTTCCGTCTTTGGACGATCTGACCAGGTGAAAATCCTATTGGCCTAACCCTGATTGAACGCCGACCCTGTAGCCGATGTTTGGGATTTGCCTAAGCAGTTATGAGCCCTGCCACGCCCGATGGGCGTGGCACCGCGCCTTAGGCTGCGCCTGCAGCCCGGCCGCTCCGTTCTCCCTAAGGCCAATAGCGCTCTTACATGTCTCTTTCGAGCCAGGTGCGATCGCGGCCAAATGGTCGTTCGGAGCTGCCGCTCTGCGCCCATTCGGGTGACAGTCGCTGGGCTGGGGCCCGCCATAACACGTTAAGTGTCATTTGTCGGGGAAAAGAGTGAAAGCGGGCTTGGGGCAGGGTGAACCTGCTGGGTGAGAGAGCGTCGGTGGGTTCATCCCTTACCTGCTCTCCTGGAGAACTCCCATGACCGATACCAACAACGCCCCGGGTCAGACTTTTGATATGTCCGCCTCGATGCAACGCTATTACGCTGATCGTCAGCGCTTCGAGGCATTGTCCGCGAGTATCCGACCCGCCAACAAGAAGGTGCTCTTCGATGTCCTGGCGGCAGCGGATATCGCGCAGGTTATCGTTGCCTTCGATGGCTATGGTGACAGCGGCCAGATCGAAGACGTCTCAGCCCTATCAGGCGGAAAGAATGTTGACCTGCACAAGGGGCAGATTTCCCTCTCGCGCGCGAGTTGGGGGACAGACGAAGTGACCGAACACAGCATGACCATCGAAGAGGCGGTCGAACAGCTGGCTTATGATTTTCTTGCCGAGACCCATCCCGGCTGGGAGAACAATGACGGTGCATATGGCGAGTTCACCTTCGATGTGAAATCGCGCGTGATCACGCTCGATCACAACGAGCGCTACACCGCCACTGAATCCTACGAACATACATTTTAAGGAGGCGGCAATGGCACATCCCTACCACCATTCCCTGTCCTCGGTGAAGAAATGGGGCGGCGAGGTCGACGATTTCATGGCCCTCCACAGCTGGTTCGATGCGAGCAAGGAGATTACCGCCGACTTCCGCCATCGCGCCCTTCGTCATCATGCCGAAGGCATATTCATGGCTGAGACAATCTTTGGGCCCACGCTCACCCTGTCCACTGGTCGGGTGATCCCGACCCGTTGGGTCGGTGAACAGCATGTGCGTGAGGATCTGGGCTTCATCCCGAGTTTCGCCGATTGGGTCAAAGCCATCCGGCCTGAGCCCTGGATGGGGCGCACGCAAAAGATCGAACCGGAGGTCGATCCCTTCGTCGCTGCCGCCGTGGGCTGACACTTGGGTTTCGTCATCAGGAGGCCGCGTGGTGTTCCGGCGCTTGGTGGCGAAAGCCTATTCGGAGAAGACCTTTCTGACAGATGCCAGCCGCATCCAATCTCGCCCGCCGAAGGCGACCAGGGCAAGGTAGATTACCCCGGCCTCGACATCCGGCCTAAACACGATGGTCAGCCGATACCCGGAGCCGCCGTGCCGCACGAGCCAGCCGTCCAGCTTTCCGCCGAGACGCATGCCCGAGGTCGGATTTTCTTCAATGGCCTGAAGCATGGCATCGATCTCGTCGAGCCGCCGCAGCGCGGCCGCCGTGTCGCCTTGCGTGACCTCGACAATGTGATCGACAATGCCAATGAGATCCCGCTCGAAGAACGGGTGCCGGACGAAGCGCATCAGGTCTTGTGGGATATCGCGGCCAGATGCGCGCGCGCGCCCGCGGTGACTTGTGAAGCCTCACCAACCGGCTCCCATTGATCGAGCGGCAGGGACAGGCGCCGTTCCAATTCTGCCTCGAGAACGGATTGCTCACGTTGACGCTCCGCCTTGGCCTTCGCCAATTCACCCGACACTGCCGCACTCATATTGGGGTATTCCCCTGCCTCGACCAACTCTTTGGCGAAGGCATAGGCGGTATCGGTGAAGCTGACGGTCTGTTTTTGAACACTCATGACGGGCCTCTCGGTGTGCCAACAGACTACCGAATTGGACGTTTCTTGACAAGAGCTGGGGTGCGGTCGACTGGCTGGGAGGTCAATGCCTTGCGGCCACTTCTGCTCGGTACGCCAAGTCGCGGTTGAGCATCGGCCTGTGGCCGATCGCGCATTCGGCCATGCGGCCTCACCGCGGCGTTGCGCCCGGCGTCCCGGTTTGCCCGTCTCGCGAGCACGTCGCTCCCCGGCCGCTCCGCCGGATTGCGCTCCGGTCTGTTTTGCAAAATGCAAAACGATCCCGCCGCTTCATCCGTCTCCCGCGTCCGGTCGCGCCGTTTGCCTGCTCGTTTGGGCAAACCTACCGTCAAACACACACACATGAGTGCGGAAGCATATCCTCCGGATGGCCCCCAAATCAGCCCGCCTCAAGGATCGCAAAACTTTTCGGTGGGGGCAGCGGCGATGGAGAGGGCGGTTAAGTGTTCGATGACCCGGCTGCGGGAAGCGATGTGCCCTGAAAACTTTTGCGCCCGCCAAGCCGGCGGCTGCGCCGTCCCTGACCCGGACAGATTCGGTGAACCAGAATTTCGGCCATGCCACCACACTCCCGTGGTGAGCCAAGTAATCCCGAACATCTGGAGATATGAACAATGGCTTACGACCAAGCGAACACCTACGAGACCATCGAACTATTCGGCCTGACCGAGAAAGGCGCGGACCTGCCGAACCCCGACGATCACATCCTGAAGGACAGCATCATCCGCGAGACCTTCGAGACCCTGCTCGGCCAGTTGCGGAACACCGGGCTGGAAGCCGAGATCGAACCGCTCGCGCACGGGCTCGCCACGATCCTGCAGCGGCGCAAGGTTGCCCTCGGAAAGGAAATGGACCGCACCGCCGACAAGATCGGGGCCCTGGCGAAATCCCATGACGGATCGGAGATCGCCGAGACCGCTCTGGAAGAGGCGCAAGCTCGCTTTCTGCAACTCCGCGAGATCGTCGGAGCGATTGAGGTCATGAGCGAGGCGGCGGCGGAATGCTACGAGGTCGAGACTGGCCACGCCTTTATCCCGGCCGCGGGGTCGCGGGCCAGCGCTCGCGCTCAGGAGACCGGGGCGGTTTTCGAAGCCCGGCAGTTGCTGGAACAGCATGATCGCGAAACAGCAGCCAAGTCGAAAGTCGAAGGCGTGCCCCTGATCGTCTCGGGGGCGACCGACTGGACCGATATCGATGTCATCTTCTCGACGCTCGACAAGGTTCGCGAGCGGATCAAGCAGAACCGCAATCAGGAAATCTTCCTCTGCCACAAGGGCGGCAAGAATGGGGCCGAGATGATCGCGGCCCGATGGGCGCGCGCTCGAGGTGTCGCGCAGGCACGGTTCGATCCCCGCTGGTCCGCACATGGCCGAGCCGCGCCGTTCAAATGCAACGACGAGATGCTGGACGACAAGTTCGCCGCAACCGGCGTCGTGCTCTTCGGTGGCAATGGGGTCGCGCTAAACCTCGGGCAGAAGGCGGAGGCGAAGGGGCTGACGGTCATGCGGGTTGCTGATCCGGCGAAGGCAACGAGTGAGTGAGTTTGAGAGGGTCGCCTAAGGGCGGCCCTTTCGTCGTTTCTCAAGGATGCGGTGGTGCTCCCCAGTCCTTTTTGCCTAGCAATTTCATGTTTTGATAGGTATATGCGTACCAAGCAAAATTTCAAATTGATTGGCATGATACCTCTCAGCAGCATAGCCACAAGCGCTTATACCGATCTGGTGCGTCTCCTGAAGGACGACGCCTTGTCCGGTGTCGAAGGCAAGCCCACGCTCAAAACCCGCGGCGACAAGGCCTATTGGTACGCCGCGCGTCGTGTCGGAACAGAGATGCGGTTTGTCTATATCGGAGAAGACAACGACGAGACGCGTTCACGTATCGACCGGATCGAGGAGCTGCGCGCGACTGCCAAGGATCGGCAGGCTGAACGGTCTCGACTGGTTCGGCTCCTGCGCGCCGAAGGCATGACACCGACCGACCGCGCGACGGGCTCCATCCTTTCGGCGATGGCAGCAGCCGGGACTTTCCGTTTGGGTGGCACCATGGTCGGGACAAATGCGTTCCGGCTTTACGAGGGTGAGCTTGGTATTCGTTTGCCCTTGGGGGGCATGGCCAATACCGGGGACATCGACATTGCTCAGTTCGAAAAACTCAGCATCGCGCTAAAGGATCACGTTGACCCCGGGCTGGCCGAGACCTTCTCGACGCTCAAGTTTGATCCCCTGCCGGCTCTTGACCGAGGTCGGACCTGGCGATGGGCGCAGGGTGGCAGTGGCCAGCTCGTTGAGTTTCTCACACCGGCCTTCGGAGACGAGACCATCCGTGATCTGCCCGCCCTGGGCGTGAACGCCCAAGCTTTGAATTATCTCAACTTCCTGATTGCCGAGCCGATCCATGCGGCTGCGATCTATCGGTCCGGCGTTCTGGTCCAGGTCCCGCGCCCGGAACGTTATGCGATCCACAAGCTGATCATTGCCGACCGGCGCCGTGACGGGGCAGGGAGCCTCAAATCGGCGAAGGACCGGGAGCAGGCGGCATTTCTCGTCAAGGTGCTGGCAGAGGATCGTCCTGATGATCTGTCTGAAGCTTACACCACTGCGATGGACGTCGGGCCGCGCTGGCGCGATCACATTGGCGCTTCGCTGGACCGGTTGGAAGAGACGCGTGCCATCTTTGAAGGTATCGGTTCCTGAACGCAAAGCTTTCGTCTCCTTCGCTCAACAACATCCGGTGACCGGTCACACCCTGCTCGCGGGACTGGTCGCGCTCATGGCCGCGGCGCTGCGAAGTCATCGAAGCTGACACCTGCTGTGCCGATTCGCCGGGTGGGTCGATCATCGTGCCAATGGCTCAAACCGGGGTGGTCTATCCTGCTCCGGTCTTGGCAACTGAGCGGGATCGATGGCGTTAAGATCAGGGCCGCTCACCCGGGTCTCTCTTTTTTGCTCACAGATGTGGATCGCACGGGGTCGGGCCGTCCGTGCCCTCCGCTTCGCTCCGGCAAACACAAATACGGTTTCCACGCGCGGGGCGCGCGGACCCTCCGCATTTGCATTTGCGGCCGCCCCTTGTCCCCCGTGCCGGTCGATCCCCATCGCAAAAAGGAGAGACCCAAATGACCAACCACTACGTCGCCACCGTTCCCGTCAAGTT
>MDTG01099020.1_pt1 | contig 12597 bp, 18 predicted proteins | sample 811421 | NCBI WGS metagenome assembly MDTG01 (sample SAMN05326645, study PRJNA326480) | marine metagenome | isolation source: seawater | place: Pacific Ocean: South East | collected 2011 | reverse complement strand
TCTTTGTCCGATTCAACGATTTTAGCCTGAAAGGACTTTGATTCTTAGACAGAGCTTCCGGCTTATCGGGGTTTTCAAAAAACGCAATTGCCTCAGCCAGAGAATCTAAAGGATAAACCTTCACCCCCTCCACCAAACATGCCTCCTCTGCGGAAGCACGAGGAAGCAAGAGACCGCGTTTTCCCACTTCCTTAGCAAGCAGAGCCATGGTCAACCCTCCCCGTACTGCTCTAACTTCTCCCGACAAACCTAATTCTCCGGCGATTAGGTAATCATTTAATTCCCTCGATTGAAATTTGCCCATCGAAGCCAAGAGAGTCAAGGCAATGGGCAAGTCGAAAGAAGAACCTTCTTTCTTTAGATCGGCGGGTGCTAGATTTATGGTTACTCTAGTTCTTGGACCACCATATCCATTGTTGATCAAACTTGATTTTACTCGATCCATGGATTCTTTGACTGCAGCGTCTGGTAAACCCACTAAAATGCATCGGGGTTCTCCCTTTTCGCCACTGTTCGCTTCCACTGTGACCGAAACTGCTTTTACTCCCTGTAGAGTTGCCGAATAAGTGACTGCAAGCATTCTTTGTTTCCCACCAAATTAAGGAAGATTTCTATTGCGAATAAGAGCAGAGACAGATTTGAATTCAGGATGTGTGGAGTCCTTCAACATTGAATAAAAAAAAGTCTCGAGAGGGATTAAACTACAGCCATGAGTTCTCAGGGCCTCGAGACAATGAAGTCCATCCGATTTCCGCCTTTCGCCAATGCAATCAGTGATGATCGAAACTTCCAAGTCATTCTTCAAGGCATCAAGAGCCGTCAAATAAATGCAAATAGGGGTTTCCACACCCACCAAGAAAAGATGATCAATTGAAAATTCATTCAAATAATCAACAAATTCTCTCGATCCAAAAGCCGAGAATGAATTTTTGCGGACTAGCCTCTGATCATCCACCTCATTCAAAATTTCAGTTATGGTACTGCCAAGCTTTTCCGGCACTTGCTCGGTAATCACAATCGGCAGTCCCAATAAGCCAGCCCCTTTCGCAAATAGAGTTACTGATTCAATTAAATCTCCCCCATCCAATACACTGTTTATCAAACGGGGTTGCATATCCATTATAACCGCAATCGACTGCAATGACTTAAATAACCCTGAACTCATTTTTTTTTTGCTTAACTCATTCACTCACTTAAAAATAAATTATTTACTTGTTCATAGTGTGATTTGGGCAAATGTGAAGAGGAATAGAGTTTATTTATTAATTACCAATGAAATTATTTCCACTCCTCATACTTTTGATTTCCTTGTGTTCCTTTCTATCCATCAGTTGCAACAGGCATCGATACAATCCAGAAAAGATTACCATACGACCTAGAGTTTTTGTCGCCGGTTCCATTCCCGTTCCCATCGTGGATGAATATGATTTCATTGACGTTCAATTAGGCACAATTGCCAATATTTTAACAGATGACCCCGACGACAGGATTTATGCCTTATGGTTCAATTTGGATCGAAGGAGTGCAATTTCAATTCAAAAAGAAACACTAAGAAATAAGGGAAAAAATCTTCATCTAGTTGTGGCAGGAGAGGGTCTTGGAATTCACCCGATCGAAAAAATGATATCCAATGGAGTCATTCCCTTCGTACTTTCCTCACAATTAGATGAGATAAATGCCCTGAAACTTTACAAGGGAATGAAATCTTCCATCAAAGAACTCCAAGCCGAATTCGGTGAGCGTGTCCGCTCTTGCTACTATTCTTCTCGGCCAATGACGCCCTACGAATACAAGAAGCGAGACAACAACCGCAATCTAATTTTCATGTGCGTCGTCGATAGGACGACCTATGTTGAACAGACGATTGAGGCAATCAAGAACCGAGAAGTCTCCTTGCCCTATCGGGACGAATCACTTGCATGGGTCGCTCACGAATGGTGTTGTCTGACTTCGTCGATGGAGAACGACGAAAAGAACACTCGACCTGTGCGAGGACAAACACTCACGAAGTATGGTCGAGATGGAGACGACCACGCATTTCACGCTCTCCTCTATGCTCGGCTCGCCGTTGAGATTGGTGACGGCGGCGGAATACCTGAAATGAAGACATTCGGCGGTCTGTGATGCAATCTTTTGATGAATGGGACACATCGGATTGGGTGTATGGCTCAATCATGATTTTATGGCTATTTTACTTGCTGTTAAGAGGAATCATGCTCTTAAACCGCCTCCCGATATGGGACAAGATATGGGAGATGCTGACGCAGTCTTACTTGAGATGCTCAAGGGGCTTCGACATGATGTTGCTACGATTAGGGATAATCACCTCGCTCACATTGCAGAGGACATTGAGAACATTAAGAAAGAGCAAGTCGAGACTCGCAGAGATATTGACGACCTTATGGAATTCAAGACCGAATTACAGGGTCAGATTGGTTCAGCCGTCAATAGAATCCTCATCATCGCCCTCACAGCCGTCACCGCCTCGCTCGGTGTCCCGATGGCGTTATGAACCACGAATGTCAAGGAGGAATAAGATGAGACAGAAAAACAGCACGAAGAACCTATTTTGGTTTGTATCAGTCCCAATCGTTTTAGCATGGGTATCATTTGCCTCATTGGCTGTTTATCAGAGTGTTGTTAATGGCATTGAAATCACAGAAAACCAATTGACTGTTATTGGTATCGTGGGTGGGCCTGCTCTTTTGATTATCACCAACCTACTCGACCTTTTCAAGCAAGAGACTACGACCGATATTCAGTTAATGACACCGAATGCCGAGACCGATGGCAAGTTAGCCGAACTCAAATTGAAGCACGAGTTAGAACGCAATGCCGCTCAACACGAGCACGAAATGGAGATGGAGAAGACCCAAGCCCTACTCCCTCAAGAAGAATAGGCGATACAGTTATATAGGGCAAGCCCCTACGCTATAACATGGCGAAAATGACTAAACCCAAAAGAGTCACACGAGAGATGAGTATAACCGAAGCATGTTTGTTTATTGCAGACATGAGAGAACGCAAGCAATGGTTTGACGGCAAAACTGTCGGATTCCCTTGCAGTATCAAAGACAACGGCGACGGAACTGCTAAGGTCATTTCAACCTTAGAAGCATTCAATGTATGGCGTGAGAAAAACGAATACTCAAGCCCCTGTGTCTATTGGCCTTGAGCCGACAGCGTTTAGAACCTGTGGCCTAAGTGAAGGTCATGGCGGAGCGTAAGCGTCGATTCAACTTATTCGGTCGTCGGCGAGAAAAAGTCGATGACAGCATGGAGGTCGATTTGAAAGCCCTTGCTTCTCTCTCCCGCATTGGAGAGGCGACAGCAGTCGATAAGAGGTCAGGCAAGACAATCGGAGCACCTACGGGCGTGTCCTACAAACTGATTCGTGAGATTAGCAGTAAATCAGAAGTTATCGCCGCTATCATCCGCCGAACGGTGGACGATGTTCTCGGCAACGGCTATCGCTTTGTCCTCGCTGATGATACAGACAAGGGCAACCCTGCTGACTTAGCAAAATTGAGAATGTTCTTCAAGATGCCAAACCCCGAAGACATGGGTGATGAGTGGCTTGAGTCTCTCGTCTATGATTTAACACTCTATGGGGACGCATACCTTGAGTTAGATGGGACAGCCGACAAATCGACTAACGATGGTGAGGATTGGGTCTTTGGAGGCAAGTTAGCGTCCATTTGGAATGTCTCGGCTGACACGGTTGAGATTATCCCCAATCCTCGACTCCCGCCTGCTCCTGAAATGGCCTATGTGCAAAATCTCGATGGTGATACTCGCAGGTTCGCCGCCAACAAATTGCTCCACATTGCCAAATACAAAACAGACAGAGGCTACGGAACTTCACCCCTCACTCCCCTATTGAATACGATAGCAGGCCACCTGAACCTTTCTAACTACATCAATGAGCAATTCACAGGCACATTGCCGAAGACTATTCTCAATGTTGGAGATGTGAGCAACGCCGAGATGAAGACCATGCTCGCTATGCTTGAACAGCAATTGAGCGGTGGCAAATCTCCATTCGGCCTTGTCGCTGTGAACGGTGGGTCAGGATTTGAGACTCACCGCCTTATCGACTCGATTAGGGACGGACAGCACCTTGACCTGCTTTACTACTACCGAGAGGAGATATGCGCTGTATTTGGCATCCCTCCAATGAAATTAGGATGGGTTCAAACAGGAAAAATGAGCAACCCTGAACAGCAGTTAGAAGCGTGGTATGATGTAGTCGAATCATACCATAAACGCATTGAGGGACTCATCAATTATCGAATCCTCCCGCTACTCGATGTGACCGATTATGTATTCAAATTCAACACCATACGACCGTCTAAGGAGAAGGTTATGGCTGAGGTCGTCAAGAGTCAGGGACAAGCAATCGCCTCCCTGCGTCAAGAGGGAGTTATCAGTATCAATGAAGCCCGTTCTATGTTAGGCTACGAGATGTTGGATGAGCAACAGGCGGGCGACCCGTTTTATCTCTCTCCAAAATTGGCAATCAACAAAGGAAAAGAAACCGAGTCGGATGATGAAACAGAAGAACCCTCAGAAGAACCCGCAGAAGAACCCGAAGAGGCTATCGACAATGATAACGATAAGGACAAGGTGTGGTTCTGATGCCGTTTTATCAAGCAGGCGACGGAGATGGCAAAGTCCTTATCTCGGTTGATACAGGAATTTTTCGACGATTGGGATTGATGTTTGAACATTTGAAGGCTGAAATTGATGCACCAACAATGAAAATGAAACAACAAATTGCCGAAGTCATTCTCAAGAAGGCAAAAGAACTCGTTCCCGTTCAGACAGGAGCGTTAAGGGCATCGGGGCGAATAGCCAAAACCAAAGACAGAAAGGGGCTACAAGTTAGATTTGGCAACAGCAGGGTCAAGTATGCTATGGTTGTTGAATTCGGTCGTGTAGCGTTTGCCCCGTTCCCTCCACGACTATTCCTAACCCGTGCTGTTCGACACGCTAAAAGCAAGTCGAATAAAATTGTTGGCAGGGAGATGAGTCGATTTATTAAACAAAATGTTCCGAGAAGAATTAGGTGATGATATGGTTAGTGCAACAGTGCGTAAAGGATTGGCCGAGAAGGCGAAGAAGCATAATGAGAAGGTCGGAAACGCCAAAACAAAAAGAACGAGCACACGGACGCTCATAGCCGTTTTTCGTAGGGGCGTGGGTGCATATAATACGAACCCCTCGTCTGTGCGTCCAAGTGTGTCATCAGCCGACCAATGGGCGTATGCTCGTGTCAATTCATTCCTCTATGTTCTAAGGAACGGCAGGGTCAGAAGTGGCAAGCACGACACAGACCTACTGCCAAAGGGACACCCTCAATCGTCTAAGTCGTTTGAGGTCAAAGCACCGAAGACCAATTTTCCTAAGCAGGGGGACGACCTAAAAGTTAGCATTAGCAATAGTGGCTACAAAGTATTCCCATTGGCCTATGCTCTCAAATTGAGAGAGGAGCACCCTGACATTTGGCGCAAGGGTGGCAACATTCTCGGCAACACGCAATTCACTCGACTGCGAAAGGTCATGGGTCAGAATGGCACACCTAAGACACCTACTGACGAGAAGGCAATTCGACTTCGTGAAGCGTGGAGCGCACGGCACTTTAGAGACCATAGACTCGCAGGGGTTATCGCACAGGTTAAGTGGCTCATGGTCGGTTCTCGTGGTATCAGTCACATGAAGCAGGTCATCGACGAAGCCCGCAAAAAGAAAGAACTTTGACCGACATATTTATATAGGTCATACCCGTAGGATGGTTTGAGAGCACACATGGCGCATTCCCTCCAAAGGTCGGTAAGTCCCCCTCTGTGTGCTCTCACCACTTCTTATAGGTGGGTATTGAAACCCATACTATGACGAAGAGGCTACGGCGTAAAGTGCCTAAGTGGGTATGGGAATACCTTGAGTCATTAGAACTCGATGAACCCAAACCTACTATGTGGTTTGTCGATAGTCTGAATAATCACCTTGAAGATGTTGTCAAAAAGACCACTAAACGGGTTATGGCTAACAAGTATTGGGACTGCTCCCCTCAAGGAGTCCACCCAATTCTTAGAGCGGCAGGCTACAAGAATGTCGGATTTGACAGGAGAGCCAACAACACTCTTTGGGACAAGCAATCCTCATAAACCACATACGGTCAATAGGAGGGCATGAGTCGTCTCCTTAATGCCACAGTCGTTCACGACGATGCTCTTTTCGCTTCAATAGAGGGCGAAGAGAAGACAATTACATTTGAGTATAAAATCAACACCCCGTTCACCGTCGATAAGGAGCATAAGCCCGACCATGACGAAGACGATGTGGTCGTCTATGGCCCCGTATATGTTGGCGACGAGAAGATGCTTGACCGACATAAGGAACTCGTATCTCCTGAAGCCATTATGGATTCATGGGACAGTTATTCAAAGAACCCTGTTATTCTATACAACCACCGCAAGGACTACGGGGTTATCGGTCGCATGGAGACAGTCGAGATGGGTTCATACGAGAAGCCTGACGGAGAGAAGATACAAGCAGTATTCGGTCGTGCAATCATTGACGGTGGAGAAGAAAACATCACTCGCAAGATTCGCAAGGGTATGCTCAAGGCGTTCTCCATCGGATTTATTGCTAAGGCCGCCATCAAAGAAGGTCGAGGCGACGACGCATACCTAAAATTCACTAACATTGAATGGATTGAGACAAGCGTAGTCGATATTCCCGCTTCACCCAATGCTCTATTCAATGTGAGTAAGTCCGTAGTCGAATACGACGGCGAGAAGCAAATTATTGCTGTTGAAGAACGAAACGACTCGTATGTCATTGAATTTGCTAAATCAGATATGCCTAACGAACCTGCTCCGCCAACGGAGGGAATCGAATTGTCAGAGATACGAACTGATGTGTTCACTACTGCCGAAGAGGCACAGGAACGAGCCGATGAGATAGGATGCAACGGAATACATGAGCATGACGAAGACGGGAACACCGTGTATATGCCATGTGCTTCACATTTGGATTATATCGAAGCAGTCGGTGAAGATGTTAAGTCATTTGATAATTTGATTGTCTTAGAATTACTTGATGGCATAGCAGGTTTGGAGGCAAAATTGTCTGAACTCGAAACTCGATTGCCTGAACCTATCGGTGGCGATACCGTTAAGACCCATGAAGACAGCCAACCGACTATGACCGAAGCAGAACTCGCCGAAGAAGTCGAAGAGGTTGTCGAAGAGACACCTACTGAATTATCCGCTCCTGAAGAGACATTCACCATTAAGTCTGAAGACCACATTAAGTCCGAAGAAGAAGTCGAAGAAGAAGCAACCGAAGAAGAAGCAACCGAAGAAGTTGAAGAAGAGGTTGTTGAAGAATGCGACGATGAAGACTGTGAGGAATGCGAAGATGAAGTCCTTGAAGAAGCAGTCGAAGAAGTCGAAGAAGCAGTCGAAGAAGCAGTCGAAGAAGAATTAGTCGAAGAGGTTGCCGAAGCAACCGAAGAAGAATCAGCAGAGGTTGAAGTTGAGACTAAAGAAGAATCAGAAGATGTTGAAGGCGCAGTCCTAAGCGAGGTTGTTATCGCACTCTCCGCTGTCGAGACGGGCCTATCAAATCTAATCGCTCGTTTGGACGAAACAGAATCCTTGAAGGCACTACTCGCTGAGAAGGATGCTGAAATCGCTACACTCTCAGAGACCATTGATGCAAATGCAAAGCAGGCTGAATTTGACGCCGCCGTCGATGCTAAGGTCGCTGAAAAATTGGCCGAGCAAGGTATTGCACCTGCTAACGCTTCGCCTAAATCACTATCCCCCGCTACACCAAGCGGTGACATTCTAACAGATGTCACTTCACATGACAAGGGTGCAAACCCGCAAGTCAGCAAAGGCATGGCCCATTTGGGAGCATGGCTTGAAGGACGACTCGGAGGTCGCCGCACGGAATGAAGCGGGGGATTTTGACCGATACGGTTAATACCCACCAAGACAGGAGAGATAAAACATGAGCCAAGAAATCGACTTCACAGAACTAACCCAAAGAGTCAAAGATGCTTTAGCAGGTGCGGCAAATGCCACAGGTGCTACAATGCTACCAACTGAAACCGCCGAAGAAATCATCGGTATCGTATATGAGAGAAACTTCATGCGTTCTCTTTTCCCTGCTATGCCAATGAATCGACGCAAAATGAACATTCCAAAATTGTCAGGTTCGGTGGACTTCCACCAACAAACGCTCGGTATGACCGAAGCAGGCACAGCGGCAGGCGAGTCTCGACACGCTACTGCTGAAATCACTCTTGAATTGAAGACGATGATTGCTAACATTCCAATCGGAAACTACCTTGTAGCATACGGTGTTGAAGGATTGATGGCCGTTCTTCGTGACGACATTGCTTCTCGCCTTGCTTTCAATGAAGCAAGCCTTCTTCTGAACGGTGACACAGAGACAACCTACGCATCCAACATCAACGGTGCATATCACGCCGTGAACAACCCTCTCGGTGTCTCTGCATCAGCAAACGACTACAAATTGCTCTTTGATGGACTACGAAAGTCCGCTACTGCGACTTCAATTAACGCCGCAGGTGCTCTTTCACTTGCTTCACTACGAAGTGCAATCGCAGGTCTCGGTGTCTATGCTGACAACCGTGACGACCTTGCTCTGATTGTCCCTCGTGCTGTCGAAGTCGCACTACTCGGAATCACAGAACTTCAGACTGTCGATAAATACGGCCCATCCGCTACTATCCTAAACGGTGAAATCGGAAAGATTTACGGTGTCCGTGTCTTCGGAACAGGTGCATTGCCAACCAACCTTGATGCAAACGGTGTAGTCCCTGCGGCTCACAACGGCGACAAAGGATTGGCTGTCTTGACCCACATTCGTTCTCCTCTAATCGGCAACCCAACAGTCGCCGAGCGCAGGTTCAGCATTGGCTTCCACGACGAACCAACCAAAGACCGATTCGTGCTTATCCCTAAGCAAGACATTGCCTTCGGTGTTCGATACTCAGAAGCAATCGTGCTAATCCGCAACATCACCGTCTGAGGCTGACTGCATCGGTTGAAGGCTTCTCCCGACGCTCTTTGACCGAGCGTCTCAAGGAGAAGTGAATACCATGACAGCGATAGACTACTGCACCCTTGCTGATGTCGAAGCCTACTCAGGTGTGAATTTTAGCGACGGAATCGGGCCAACCGATGCTGAAATCGCTACAATGATAACCAACGCTTCACGATTGGTTGATACCTACGCAGGCAAACAGATAGCGGGAACTGAAAATCGAGTCGAATACTTTGACTCAACGGCTCGTCTAAAGCATCTCGTCCTAAGCAATCGTCCAATTGTCTCTGTGACAACGGTTGAAGAAGTCAAATCAGACGGAACACTGACCGCTTTGGTCGAAGGTCGCAATCGTGACGGCAAGGATGATTGGTGGCTCGACGACTCTGAATCAGGCATCATACGCTTTCATAGCGCAATCGGAATAGACGCCCTTCAATACTTCAAAGTCACCTATGTTTCAGGGCGCACAGCCCCTCCTATGACTGCTAAAATGGCTACAATAATGCTCGTGGTTCGTCAAGCCGCTCGTGCGGCAATGAATGATGAGAACTGCGAAGAGAGAATCAAGGAATTTTGGAGGCGTCTTTTGGACTCGTCTGAAAAAGAATATCGTGAGATGCTCGACCGTGTCAAGCGAGATGCTCTCGTCGGGGTCTCTGTCTTTGGCAACGGTGGTGCTTGAAAGTGACAGTATATGGCGGCCAACCCCCGAATATCGACCCTCACACCCTCCTGAAAGGACTTATCGAGGACAATACCCCTGCCATCGGAGATTACACAGTTGTTGTAAATACAGAATGGATTGAGGCCAAACTTCAAAAGACCTATCAAATAGCAATAACGCAAGAATATGGTGAAGTCGCTACTGCACATTTGGACGATGGGACAGATGCAATACCCCGTATTGTCTCTCAATTTTTCCTAATCACGCTCTTTCATCCCACGAGGACAGGCGTGTGGACGCTATACAGGGCGATAACCAAAGTATTCAATGACCGACAATTGACGACAAACGGGGTCAATGGCAACACAGACTATCGGTGGGTTAGGTTGGCACGGTCAGATGAAGCAAAAGCATTCAACAGCGTCGATGTATCGAGAGGATTTGATAGGAATGCAGGTGACTGCATGGGATTCAGGATGGATATGTCAGTCGAACTCCGATGGCATGAGTGATTCTTTCAGCGACATCTTTATATAGGACTGCACCCTACGATTAAACATGGCAGACACACGCTACTCATACGAAGCCCAAAACGCAATCCGAGCACTCATCTCATTGGATGGAGCCGAAGAAGGTTCAATCATTGCTCCTCTGAACGCATGGTTCAACCTTGAATCTAACGAAGCCCCTATCGAGTATCATAATTGGTTCATGATTGGCGACGAGGAAATGTGCCTTATCTCAGCCAAAGACGGATTCATGACATGGGCTAACAGCGAAGTCGCTGATGAAATATACATGGCTAACGCAATCCGCTCGGAACGCTCCGAAGGAACTCGCATGGCAATCTCCTTTGGCATGGGTCGTGGCAAGACTTCTGAACCTGTTAAGGAGGCATGGAGAGCCTCATACCGCCGAACCTGTTAAGAACCCTGTGCGGGTCTTGAACATCATGGCATCCAAAAAGGCGTCTAAGAAAACCGAAGAGAAGGTCGAAGAGGCCGTTGTTGAAGAGAAGGTCGAAGAGGTTCCTGTTGAGGAACCTGCACCTGCTCCAAAGACTGAGAAGAAGACTGAGAAGAAGTCCACTAAGTCTAAGGCTGAAATGCCTGACCGAGATGAGATTAACGCATGGTTGCCTTCAAAGACAGCGAGTGAATTCGTCCATGTGGCCCATCAAGCATTATTGGGTCGAGACCCAACCGAAAAAGAGATTGAATACTACGCAGGTCTCGTCGATTTGCACGGATTCCCTCTCCCTGAGATTGTCCGTCAAATGAAGATGAGCGGAGAATATCAAGCCACTCTTCCTCTTGTCGAGTCTTGAATAATGGAGGGATAAAAATACCCTTCAAGGATGCTTCACGGCGCAAGTCCTATCAAAAGAAGTATCACGAAGGTTGGTATGCTCAAAATGGCGACCACAGGCGTCAGCAGGTGCGTGACAGGCGTCGTAAATTGAAACAACGCTATCGTGACTACAAGGAGACGCTATCGTGCTCTGAGTGCGGTCATAGTGGCAAAGACAACGCATGGAGTCTCGACTTCGACCATCTCAACCCTGACGAAAAAGTCGTCTCTGTATCACATCTCGTGACAAGTGGCTACGGGTGGGAACGCATCATGGAGGAGATTAAAAAATGTCAAGTGCTCTGTGCAAATTGCCACCGCAAGAAGGGCTATCACGAGCACCGTTTGAACGAGATGACAGGTGAAGACACGACGGTCACACCACGACCAAATCTCTCTAAAACACAGCGACGCAAGAATCGCAAACGGCATCAATTAGAAGCCGACAAGGCACGAGACGACAGCGTCAAAAATAAACGACCACTAAGCGGGCCAAAACGCAAGTCTTAGGCGGTAAAGTTATATAGGTGTGTCACCTAAGCCTGTATATGAGCGAAATACCCGAAAACATCAAAGCCGCAATAGACTCAGCCCTTGAGCAATGTCCTCCTAACCATAAGGTCTTAGTGGCTTTTGAAAAAGAAGGCGTTAGAATTTCATATCAACCAAAGGACGAGTGAGACTATGAAGAACTACAAATGCAAGTTATGTGCAAGGAACTTCGGCGGTTTCACCCGTCATGAAGCAGGTGTAGGTCATTCCTTATCTCAAGGTGGATATTGTTGCACCGAATGTAATATGACGAAAGTCCTCCCTGCTCGGAGGAGAGGTGAGCACCTATGAAGAGAGAATGGGATTGGATGCTTGAAAACGGTTGGACTGAGGATGAAATCAATGATTATGCGGCGAAAATGTTCGTTCATTGGGTCAAAAAGACTCATCCACGAATCTTCAATGATTTATTGAGAGCCTACAAGAGGGGACAACAATGAGAGCGAAGAGTGTTCAGCACGCTGAGTGGGAGATTCTAAACCACATCATCTCTGAGATTGACTTGTCTGATTTGAGAGAGGAGATGTGCGACGATGTGCATTCAACCAAACGATTCGATAAAGCCGCTGAGAACCTGATTAAGAGGCTCGATGGCATCATGGCTACACGGACTAAGCACTTGCCAAAAGACCACGCTGAATACACTAAGGAGTGAGCAAAATGCCATGTCCTGAGTGTGGAGCACCCTGCTACTATCGAAACCCCTCTCCCTCGACCCATAAGAGTCGAGACTACGACTATTCCTACGCCGAGTGCATAGGACGAGAAGAGAGAGAGCCTAACGAGAAGAGAGGCATAACTGCTCAAAAGGCTACAAAGCCCTGCGGTTGGTCGGATGGCAAGAGCCGTATTCCCCTGATTGAAGATGGTGGCCCACCTGCGGAAAAGGAGGAGGTTGTCAAACAGAGGCACACAGATGTTCGAGGTTCCGCAGGCAGGCTCGT
>MDTG01025159.1_pt1 | contig 12597 bp, 9 predicted proteins | sample 811421 | NCBI WGS metagenome assembly MDTG01 (sample SAMN05326645, study PRJNA326480) | marine metagenome | isolation source: seawater | place: Pacific Ocean: South East | collected 2011 | reverse complement strand
ACATATCACTCGGGGACTGCATTCAAGCTTGTATTTTTAAGACAAATTTATTTTCTAAAGTTGATAGAGATCAAAAAGAGAGAGATTTCATCCACCTCGTTCTGAAATTCTTAGTTTACATTAGAGATAATAATGATGCAAAAGAAGACCACAAGTTTTTGGCAAATAAAATACTTTCATTTTGTTCGATAGCTAGAATTATGCCAAATGACCCGAAAGATGCCCCTCAACAAGCATATTATGAGACTAAGGAATTGCATCAAATTTTGAATAATTACACGGGTCGCAATGGACGACTTTTACAGATCTCACTTACAAAAATACATGCTGTGGCGGATTATTTGAAACTACCATCTAAATTAAAATGGGGGTGGAGTGTTGCGATTACGGTATGCTTTGAGAAAGCTATAGATAACGCATATTCTGATCCAAAACTCGGATTTACTGACAGTCTTTGGCTTATGTCTAGGACCCCTGGCAGAGCATTATTCTTTTACAATTCAGAAAATATTGATTTGCTAGAGAAAGAAAAATTCGTATCTATATTAGAAGAATGTATTGTAACTTATCTAGTGGATTTTTGCCAAGGGGCTATTGAACTCGATGATAAGAGTGATGGAACAGATTGGTATTTAATTCTTGATGAATTATATTCAGCACAACGGAAGGGTGATTTTAAGGAGATTGTACGTTATATTGTTAGAATAAATAATTCTGGAAGTAGAAGACCATTGTATAAATTGTTTGATGAAGATAAGACGCAAAATCCAACTCGACAAAATGTTGAATGGGCTGAAGAAAAAGTTGAAGCGCCAAGATGGGCGATGTCGCTGAAATTACCCGCATCTAGGGGAAATAGAAGGTTTAGGATGATTCAATCTTTGTGGCAAGATATTCATTCGATTGGAGGAAATGCTCAGCAAACAATGATTCGCGCACAGAGTAAATCTGAAAATAAATCGTTTGTATATCTGGACTGTATACAACTTGGAGATTTATTGTGGCAAGACAACAATTGGATTAGATGCTTCACAAAAGCGAAGATGTTAGCCCCTGTAATAGAGGTTTTACTGTCATTATTTATATCCGCATTCGACTCATTGTATCCTAATCATGCAGGTGAGGACTTGGACTTTGGACCAATGGCTTTGGGCGGTGATGAATTACATATTTTAGTACCAGAAACTAAGCAAGGAGTTGAAGATATCATCGCAAGAATAGAGGATATTTTATTTCCACAATTGGAAAAATATAGGCTAATTAAATTGACTGAATGGCAAAAGAAAGGTTCGGACCGACTTCTATTGAAAAAGAATCAATCAAACAAAGCCCCACTCCCAAGCTGTCCCAGGCGTATGTGGTGGTTTGGTATAATAGAGTTGGATTCAGATAAAGAAATTATGAACTCGCAGATTGATGGTTTTTTGGAACAAATAAAGGAAATCAAAGATTCCAACCGAGATAAATGGAATGAAGCAAACCCCGACAAAATCATGTTCTATACTTTGAATCATTAGTTTTGTTCTTGCCTATGTCAATTTCAATTTCTTTGCCCCATGAAGCTGGTTTTATTCCACCCTCATTGATTCCCCAAATTACAGGATAAGGGGGCTCATTTTTCGGGGCATCACCATATCCATCAGTAAGGAATAGCAAGACTTCAGGGTCTTCGTCGTCATCTGCAATTAAATTGAACACAGGGTGGAAATTAGTACCGCCCCCTCCAAGAAGTTCGAACTTCTCAGGGTCAAATGGGTTCGCTTCGTCGTAGATTACATCCTCTTGGATTGAATAATCACATTGAACCAATCTGAGTTCGTAGCCTCCAAATGAGTTCACAATCGAGAATACTTCACTTACAAATGTCTTCACGATATCTCCAGTTGTAGATCCACTAGTGTCAATTGCGATAACAATTTTTAGTTGCTTTTCCTTTCGCAAAGAAGGCAAATACATCTTCTTGTACACATGTCTACGGTTAGGAGGTAGCCACTTCCTAGTAGAATCAAACATCGGTGTTAGGAATTGGCGCAGAATCTCTTGCCAAGGTAGTTTTGATGCGAAAATCTCGTCCAGTATTCCTTTGTAGTTACCTAGGTCATGACCTCTTTCTTGGCATTGTTGAGCCGCAGCCATCATTTTTGCTTTCCATTCTTTCCAAACATCATCACTTCTTCTCGGCTGGAAATCAGAATCATATTTGGCGGAAATATTCCCTTCTCCATCAACATCTATTGTAGACCATCCATCTGTCCCGTCATTACCTGGTTTGTCATCTCCCATAGATGGATTAGTCAAGCTATGGTCATCTAAGCATTGACCTCGCATTTCTATTTCTCCACTTTTGATTAGTTCGAATACCTGTTCTGCTGATTTTCCTTTGTGAGCATGGTATAGGACAGCATTTTTCGGGATTTTGAACCCGTCATCTTCGAGTATAGAATTTACTTCGTGGTCAATAGCATGGTTCCACATTTCATGGTCTTCTATGCGGCCATGTTGTCTACTGAAGTGCGACATTCCACAGTGCCATATCTCATGAGCCAAGATTGTCATCCTTTCTTCTTCAGATTCAAGACTTTGCAGAAAATATGGATTGAAGAATATCCTTCGTCCATCGGTCGAAGCAGTCATGCATCTATGATCTACGACCGGTATCAATTCCAAATACATTGACAACGCACCAATGAATGGTGAATTAATCAACATATCACTTCTATCATTTGTCCATGCTTCAAGTGCTTCAGACTTAGCAACCTCGTCCTTGGCTGTGGGTTTAGAAAAAGACACTTTATTTTCATTAATTTCAGACAAATTATCACCTCAAATTACCTTTTCAGCAATAATTCTGTGACCTATTTCATCATCCCATCTTGGATGAACAATGCAAAGATTTGCAAAGTCACGTAGGTCAGGAATTTTCCTGATGTCATGAATAATTAATTGCAACCAATCATTTGGTAACGCCGCAGCGATATCAAGGAAGCCATCGACCAATAATTCTGGAGAATCGTGTTGTTTAATGTGATGAACAATCGCTGAAACCATAGCAAATCTTTGATCAGCTCTTCCTGGGATTTTGACTTTGATTTCCTTGACAAGCATTCTTGCCACGTCAGGCCCCTTTTCCGTCCACTCAATGAATCCCATGAACTCGACAGCAACTCCTTCACCAACTAATCCTTCAATTAGCAAATGCAGTAAATCCTTGTCTAGATTGTGCTTGTCAGCGGTTTCAATCTCCATTGATACTCGCTCCCAACTTCTCGGGCTTGGCCAACCTCTCTCTTTATTCCCCTCCATGGAAAATATACGTTGAGGCATGTATCGAATGAATCCAATGACTCTAGGGTCAATGTCATTGTTTAGTGCCCAATCCAGCCAGCTAGTGGAATTAGCTCCTACTTCGATATGACAAAATCGATTCGCAAGAGCGCTGGACATTGTTCTTGCCACAGCTCCGTCGCTAGTTCGATTACCCGCTGCGACGATGTACCAACCGTTCGGAACCTCGTATAATTGCCCTAATCTTCTGTCAAGAATGAACTCATATGCCGCTACCTGCAATGTACTATCCGCGGCGGTAATTTCATCAAACAGAATTATGCCTTTTTCAGGAGTATCTTCATCCTCTGCCCTTGGCCATTCGGATGAAACAATCCAATCGATTCCAGATTTGTCATCTCTAGGCACAGGTAAACCTCGAATGTCTACCGGCTCTCTTTGAGCGAGTCTAACATCAATGAAACCTATTCCATTTTCTTTGCACAGTTCACGAATGAATGTTGATTTTCCAATTCCAGGTGGGCCCCAAATCATCAATGGCGGCACTGTTCCAGACTTCTCAGGGTTATCCCAAAGAATGTCCAATTGGTGTTGTAGTAATCTCTTTGCTTTGCTTATGCTAGTGTTTTTCATATTATCTTCCTCCTCCGTTTTTGTATGTCTTTATCCAATTATCTATGTATGGCCATTCAGGCCTTGGAACCTTTCCAGTATCGAATGCGTTCATTCCTAGTAAGGAAACAGCATTTATTGCACGTGATTCTGTAACTGAGACATCTTCTGCAACTTCCATCAATGCAAACCTTGCTTGTGCCGAATTGGTCTTCTCAATAATTGCGAAAAGATATGCAGATTTCTTCCATGATTCAATCTCCATCGCTAAGATAGGTTTGATTAGTTTATCAGGTAAAGATGTATCTTTCATTGATGTGAAATCAAAATGAGTGATCAAGAATTGACAGCAGATTGGGTCTGAAGTTATCGATTCGTTGGAAAATATTTCTTCGATTAGTAGTGTCAGTTTCTTTTCAACGACATCTTCCCTCCCAGTAGAGCGTGTTGCACCTAAAGTTGAATTTAGTAGGTTGCTAATCACACAATTTCTGTGTGTGGGCATGTATGCTCTATGACTAGGGAAGTGGTTTAGCCAAGTTGCATACTTACTTTGGAGTTGAGTTTTCTTTCTGGTTGTATTGAAATCCATTCCAATATAGCTGGAGTTGAGGTTGGTGTGTAGCCAAATTTCGAGATCGATTCTATCAAATGGCATAACAGAACTTTTCGGAATAACCCACATTGAGTCATCAAGTTCAATCTCTCTTCTAATATCTCTGAATCTGTTGATTCGTTGCGTATTGTTTGAAACAGTCTGCTCAATGATTGGAGTATCATTGTTCTTCCTTAGAAGTCGATTTCTGATTTCAATCATGTCTCTGACATCAAAACCTCTACAAATCAATGATGCAACAACCCTCATGCCAAGGTATTGGTCAAAAAATGATAACGTATTGTCGTCACACCATTCCTTTAGAGCTGCTAGACCTAGTGCAGGGTTTTCCTCAATCAATTCAATCAATCTTGGAACTTCGATACCAAAGTCAAGTTCTTCGCCACATATCGTTTCGAATAGGTTACTATGTAATGTGCCATTGTATGGGTTTGACATGAACCTAGAGCCCCCTAAGTCATTACAATTTACGATGTCAGAATAAGATAGGTGGTTATCGAGGTAGCCAATCAATAGTTGCTTGGTTGGCGATTTATACCAACCAGGGACAATTAGCCAAAATCCATTGATTGACACCCTGTCCTTATCGCTTGGAACCGTAGAATCGAGTGACAACTTGTTTCCAATCCCAGTTACGGTTTGTAATTGGGGACATCTAGAAATTGAGCATTCAAGAACTTGCCTTCGGATGTTCAATGATTTTAGAGACGGCCCCTCATAGACAACGAATTTGGAAATTTGCCTCTTTCCTCCGACATTGATGTCCTCTAGGAATTTATCGGCAATAACAGAAATATGTGAAAGCTCACAGTCGATGTGTAGATCAGTGAGATTCTCTGAATAAATCATCAAAGCATCCATATTTCCACATTTGATATTGCTATCTCTTGTGATGACTGCACCCCATATTGCTTGAGAAGGAATTCGCATCTGTAGACTATATCTTTCACAAATCACATGTTTGTGAATAAAGTAATGACTCTGCCCCTCTTGAACTCTAACTTCGTCGAAATGCCCTTTGATTCGTATTGTTTGTTCTGGGAACTTGGTGAAAGAAACGACTGCTCCGGAGGATCCCTTGATGTTGATTTCTTCAAGAGAATCGAACTCCTCCAGCATCAACGTACTGCCATATTCTACACTTGAAATGTTGATGGCCTTGGTATCGTTTCCTGAAAATCTAACGCAACCTTCGAGTTTTTCGAGATTTGCAATAGTGTCTCCTGGCATTGCTTTGTAAATCACCGAACTCATGCCATCACCTGTCCTGTGTAATTTGTGTCCTTTGTAAACCCGAGGGTTTTGTATTCCCCCGAGAACTTCTCAAGGAAGAGTTGTTGGAGCGGGTTTATGCATTGGTTACTCCTCGTTGCTCTGATTAATTGAATAGCATCACTCATCTCGAAACCCTGCAAAAATAGAATTAATGCAGCACAAGTACCAGCTCGCCCAAGGCCTCCTTTGCAATGCACGAGGACTGTTTTTCCAGAGGAAATCCCCATTCTAATCGAATCTAGATGCTGTCTGAAAATATCGAGCCATTTTTCCTCTGGAGCAGTGGTGTCAGCTAGTGGCATATGCATCCAACACATTCCTTTAGCTCGAACAGATCCGCCTAATTTCTCTACTCGTAAATTAATCATCTCTTCTTCCTCAACTAAGCTGATAACAAAATCTACATCAGATTCCACCAGCATTTCAATATCCAGTTCGAGGTCTCGGTTCCACCCTCCTGTCCAAGAAATGGGTTGATACTTGCCAGGGCACAGTGTTAGCCCAATTCTGCCATTTTCTTCCCCTACGGATATCCAATCGATATGTAGTGGATGAGTTAGACTAGTTCGCAAATTCTGATTTGTGCTTGTGTGGTTCATTCTCTTTGCCTCCTGTATTCTTCTCCGTACTGATACATCACTGACCAAATTATGTTGCATGTATCTTTGAATTTTGAATCGTTTACGCTATTCTTGTAATTGTCGTAGTTCATTGCCAAAACATATCTTACTAACATGTCCGCCACAGCTTTCCTTGAGACGTTTGCGCGATGTGGATAGTCTGCAGTCGGGTTGGTGTAGTGTTCAGCATTTGGAAACAAAGATTTGAGATGTCTAGCGTTTCTAGAGCGCACTAACAAGTGATCTGGCATATCTCTGTGTGCGACAATGCTAAGAAAACCGTCTGAAAAAAACAACCACATCATACATTCCTCCTTCGTAGTATTTGAACCCCTCTTTTTCCATTACTCATTTTTTCACATCCTTCTGTCTATACAGCCAGCCCTCTTTCGCGTAGTGTAGCTTTGTCCCCTTCAGTGAGATGCTTCAAGCATCGGCCAAACCTCTTAGATAGATGCTGTGGAATGAACAACGACCAGTCATGTCCGTCCCAGCGCATCTCGGGTCTAGTGCTAAGAATTACTCGAACCATGATCTTGTTTTTTCGAGGGACATCTTGCTTGCAGCAGCCACATGGTCTGCGGTATACTGTAGTTGGTCGCGGTTGGAAAATGTCTCCGTTGCGTACGCGGTGTCGACCGTTGTGTGCTCTCTTGTGGTGGCTTAGCTTCCTGTTGTTGCGTGACATAGTGTTCCCTCGTTATATCTGATAATCTAGCAATGATAATACTGTCAAAATTTACAATACTGGGTATCTCCTCATTATATGCAAATTTACTAAAATCTGGGAGTCACTTAGTCTGCTTTCACGGTCTTCACTACATTATGTGATATTTCAGTGCCACTTTAGGTGTAATTTTTTACATCCTATTACCATCGAATTATTAGCATAGACTGTATACCAAGAAATATGTCCCGAGCGATTGAACGTAAAAACGGTTTAATTTTGTTCATGGGTGAAAGGGTAGAGCATGCGATAACATCTATCCAGAAGTATGTCCCTGAAACGGTATACATTGTAACATCTGACAAATTTGCATCCAAACACAAGCGCCGATTGAGTGAGTGGTCGAAACAATATAATTTCAGGGCAGGCGGAATCAAAAGTATCAGCAATTTATTCGAACAGTCAGCTATCACATCATTGTTAAATGAGGTGATTACAATTCGTCATGAAGAAAATAATCTACATGAATCTGATTTAAATTGGTTAATAGGAATAACAGGAGGAACCATGCATATGGCAGCTGCTGGGACTTATGCAGGCATTCTAATGGGGTCTAAGTTGTTCTATGTAATTCAACCACCTGGTGGCGGGAGACCTATGCCTAATCGTGATGTTATAGAGTTCCCACAATTGTTAGGTCTAGGTACAATAATGCATCAACCAATAGAAATAATTTCTTTACTGAGAGATGGCAGTGGCTTGATCAAAGATCTAGCAGAAGTTATTCCAGAGTCACTATTTTGGAGATTATGCGAAATGGATATATTGTTCATCGATGAGGATAAGTGGTTTGTAACAGAAGAAGGTTCTACAATTTTGGATTTAGTTGGGAATACTGCAATCGCAAATTCATTACTTGAGGAAAAAATTAAGAAAATTGAAGAAATTTTAAAGGCGGTCAAGAATGATAACCCCGATTCATTTATTGGCTGGGCTTAAACTTGGAACAACATCTTCACATGCAAGTATAATCACTTTATTTTTAGCAAATTCTTTTGATTTGTTCAAGTTTTTCTTTTTCTTCAAGCCTCTAGGGATTTTTTCCCAAATACAGTTGTAAATCAAGATGTTACTATTACCACGTACTGGCGATAGGTGTTTGCTGAAAGACTCTAATTTCTCTAATTGTTCGATTTTAGGCTGTGTTGATTTTATCTCGATGGTAATTATACCATCATCATTAACACGTAGCCCGTCAAACTCATTTTTTGCCCCCGTCCTATACACTAATTCGAAAACGAATTCTGACACAAAATTTCGGAAATCTTCAACACTTACCTCATGTAAATCCTCAATTTCATTTTCAAGGATGTTTATACCGTGTTCAGAATAGAAATTAATTATCTCTTCTTTCAATATCGGAATACTTTCATGTAGATTTGACAGTGTACGTTTCAACCCATATTTGATCTGCTTTTCCTCAGTTTTTTGGTTTCTAGTTACATTAGTAAATACTTCGTGACTGGGGGAACTCATAGCTATTTGCCTCATTACGATATCTTCTAACCAATATCCATGTTCTTCACGCGAATCAATTTCAATTGTCGAACCATTAGAATCTGTTAATTTTACTTTCAAGGTGTCCGTGTTTAAGTCGCCCATTTCAATCAACTTGCTTGATATCAAATTGAATTTGCTATCCTTTTTTGTGATGTGGGGTAGGAACTCCATGAATTCAAAAGGTTGGTTTGAAACTTTGGTCATTGAGAATGATACTCCAGACATTTCTAGAACTTTCAATGGGTAAATTGGCTTAACTTCAAAGCATTCATGTTTGTCCATTCTAATCAACCTATTACCATTGTAATTTGTACAGAAAATAGTCAGTTCATCGCCAACCATTTGGTTAATTAGAATTTGAGAAAATGTTGCACCTAGACGAATATCCATTCTTTTTTGGAGACCTTTTTTTTCTTTGAATTTTTCATCTAATTTCATGTTGATATGCTCTATTTCGATGTTAGAGAACAGGCCCTGCATCTCATTTGGGATTTCTAGGCTTTCTAGATTCAATTGTTGTTCTTCGTAATGACAGAATGTGATAAATGAAGGATTGTGAGCATTGACAATTTTGATTATTGAGTGCCAATTCAATGGAGATTTAGAGCTTAACAGTAAGTGGTTTTTCATTCTTCTTCCTCCACTAGTTCGAACTCAACCATGTGTTCAATTTCTTTATGTAAACTAAATTTTTGGTGTGTACAAATTTTATGGATGAAGGTCTTCTTTCCGTAGTATTCTGCAGTATTTTCGATCTCAGTTCGAATGTGATTTGAAACTAAACGGAAGTTGTCTGAAGGAGAAATGTTCCAGTAAATTACAACCTGCCCTCGGCGCTTGTTTATATCATAGCCCAACGATCTTCTGAATAGCCTTATTTTTTTATTTTCAAGATTTGAGAAGATGCCATCTTGTTCTTCAAGACCGTATAATTCCAAGAATTCTGTATCGCTAATTTCATGCTTCATTTCTTCTCCATCAACATTTGAGTGCAATCCTCTAGTTATCGAGATTGTTTTTCCAGGCCATTTCATGTAGCACATGTAAGCAATGGGATTTGTAGAGCCAGAAATTAGGACGTAGTCGCCCTCTTTCGAAGGATATCTATTGGATATTGCGATTACTTCATCCCTAACGGATTCTTCGTTGTATGCATTCGTTAAGCATTCAATATTTACATCTAAGTCACTTAATCCAGAAGCTAATCTAATGTTCTTCGCATTGACAGATTCATTCTGCTCAGTAGTAATGATTAGAATTTGAGATGGCTTAACCCTTTGAATTGCAGCTAGTACATTCATTCTAGACCTACCCATCGGTGCAATTAACCTTACCATACATACTCCTCTTTGTCATTGTTTAATATTTTTAAGACATACAATGGTTGTAATTATTTACAACATTTTATACCTTACAATATCTGAAAGCGCAGAGTATATCTCTAATAACCACAACCTCATAGGTGATAATGACATGAGAACTTTATTGGCTATAGCTCCACATTCCTTGAAATCTGATGATCTAGATATGATTGAAAGATCTGGTGTTGGTTCCTTAGTTATATTTTCAACACATGACAATGATTCTTCGATTGAAATACAGCAAAAGTTGAAGATTCCAACATCAATTTATTCTGTAACCCCCCTCACTACCGAGGGGTATGAAAATTCTGATCAACTTCAAGCCTTGTCTTGGAACATTTCCAAACAAATGTTCCAATCAGTAAACGGCATAGATGGGCCTAAGGATGTTTTACTTGGTTCTGGAACAGCTTTGCATGATTATCTATTATGGCTAGTTGCTTGTTCTGTAAAATGCGAGAATTTTTATCACTGGGAAGGTTACCAACTAGAGCCATATTTACACAATGAACAACACCTCGATTCAAATGTAGCCCCAAAAATAATGTCAGCGCTTCTTCAATTGTCTGGAACAAAGAACAGCAAGGTATTTTCCGCCCAAGATATCTGCGAGCTGGATAATGTTACGGAGATGGCAGGAGTTCAATCTGCAGCAACAGCATGTGAATCAAGAGAATTAATCGAAGTAAGTAGAGATACGACCAGGCCTCCATTATATTCTTTAACAAGCAAAGGATTTCCAATCGCTCTGAAGTATTGGATGAATAATAGACAAAGTTCAGGAGAACCTGTATTCAAGAAATTGCTTGTTTCATTCGGAAGACTATTCAATGATGGTCCGAAAAATATGCTGCAGACGATCTCAAAAATAGATGCTCACGACAGCTATCTTTTCGTATTACAACGTTATCTTGAAAAAACTGACTACAGTGGAGTTTTGACATTTTCTGAAGCGCTTGGAATGGAGGGGCTATCTGAAATTCATGAAGATTTAGCAGAATGTAATTTGTTGTTGGAGAAAAAATCAAAACTCGAAGATTTCACACTGGTAGAACCATTAATTGTGGTAAATCCAAAGATGAATGAACACTTTTTGTTGAATTACATGACAGAACTTTTCAAATCAATTATGTCATACGAATACGAAACCGATGAACATCTTTGGACAATTGATTTAACATCATGTTTTGCGAAATTAAGAAGCACAATTTCAACATTTTCGCTAGCATCAGATACAAAAATTTGTTATGTTTTGAAATCGAAAGAAGGTGTTGGAGCTACTGGGGAACAAATTTCAGGCTCTCCATTCTCAAGAACCGATCATGTTCTGGAGGTACCATCAACTTTAGCCATTGAATCTTTACAAGGACTGGCAATTAGTAAAATCAATTCATTAATCGTAATGAATGAATTTGAAAGGGGAAGATTCAATCAAGACAGTGGCGGTGGTAGCATTGAAGACATACTTTTTGCGACTGAAAAGCCAGGAAAAAACCTCGGCTTAACATTCAAAGATATTTCTGAATTCGCTGCTATGTTGAGCGAAATGCTAGGCCGAGACATTAGTATTGAACAGAACCAAACGCGTTTTGCAGATTTAATTTCTAATCAATTGATTTCAAAGATTAATGATGTGGGTAAATCTCGATTTGTATTAACCGAATTGGGAGAATTCGTTGCTAATTGGGCGATTCAAGATCTAGGATTGGAGTGATTGTTTTGGATTACGATGATGTGTACGAAGCATACTATCGTGAATCGAAAATTGAAACCGATGAAGACTTGGATAATCTAGAATTAACTTGGTGTGAAGGTTGTCGTTCAACAACTGGAATCCATCTAACTGATCGTGAGAGTTTAATGATACATGGGTTTACTCCCAAGGAGGCCCCTTTTGGCATATGTATTTCATGCGCTTTAGATTATGATAAACTAGATGTCAGATTAAAGGAAGAAGAATTCAGCCTAGATACAGATTTGTTCTATCAGAAGGAAGGGAAAACCCTAGCTACGCCCCTTACACGTAAGAAATTAACAGAAGAGCAAGTTTCAGAGGAAAAAGAAAGAGGTAGAAGCCGGGGTCATTTCAGGGATTTTTCTAACAGATATAATCTAAAATCGCTTTATAGAAGTGCATTAACAGAGGGCCGATATAGAAAAATGGACCCTCCTTACTTCATTGGGAATAGGTTACAATATCATGGTATGGATCGTTTCCAAAGTGTAGGAATTGAAGATGTAAGGTCAAACTACGAATTAGCAAATATGAGAGTTGAAAGGAATAATCGAATGCCTGAATCCGATGCAGAAAGACCAACACCCATGGAGTTCAGAAGAGATTGGTTTGACTCTTTGCTTGACTCATTTATCTTACATGAGAAATATAACGAAGGTAAGCCAAATAAGAGATTAGCATACGCATTAATATGCACCTATCTTCACAAATCCTGGGATTGGAATAATATCGAACCCTTGTGGGTTTTTGCAAAAAGAATGGGTATCGGAAACATTCAATTGACAAGTAAAATGAATGATTGGATAAATCCAATCCCCGATTATCACGTCACTCAGATGGAATCTTTGTCTAATGTTCCAAGTTTT
>MDTG01407416.1_pt1 | contig 12598 bp, 11 predicted proteins | sample 811421 | NCBI WGS metagenome assembly MDTG01 (sample SAMN05326645, study PRJNA326480) | marine metagenome | isolation source: seawater | place: Pacific Ocean: South East | collected 2011 | reverse complement strand
TTCTAATTCTTCTTTTTTATATCCTGCTATTTCAAAAGCTTTATACATAATGTCAGGTCTATGGTTTCGAATAGCACCAGAAGATAGCTCTACTCCATTACAAACTATATCATATTGATAAGCTTTAATATCTAATGGATCTTTATTCAGAAGTGAATCCATCTCACCTTGAGGCATAGAAAAAGGATTATGACTAAATTCAATCTTATTAGTTTTTTCATCTAATTCATACATCGGAAAGTCAACTATCCAACAAAACTCAAAAGAATTTTTGTCTAGCAAATTGAGCTCATTACATAATTTTTCACGAACTTTACCTGCAAACAATTGAGCATCTTTATTTTTATCACAAACAAAGAAAATTGATTGTTTCTCTTGCAAACCTAATGATTTAAGTCTCTCTAAGTCTAGATTTTTTGCAATTGGTCCTTTGTGCTCATTATCAAAAAAACTTATATACCCAAGACCAGCAGCGCCCTCTTCTCTTGCCCAATTGTTTAATTTATCAAAAAAACTTCTTGGTTTATCGGCGGTATCACTAACAATAATACCTTTAACTCTATAATTTTTTTCAATTAAATTACTAAAAATTTTGAAATCAGATTCTTTAAAAATATCAGTACAATCTTTTATTAATAAGGGATTTCTTAAATCTGGTTTATCAGTTCCATAAAATTCAAGAGACTCCTCATAAGGTATTCTTTTAAATGGATAGTTACTTACAGATACTTCTTCATCAGTATGATAGTTTTTGTTTTCATCAAAGATCTCATAAAGAACTGGTTCTATTGAATTAAAAACATCATCTTGTGTTACAAAACTCATTTCAAAATCTAATTGATAAAATTCTCCTGGAGATCTATCAGCTCTGCTATCCTCATCTCTAAAACATGGTGCAATTTGAAAATATTTATCAAAACCTGCCATCATTAATAATTGTTTAAATTGCTGTGGCGCCTGAGGTAATGCATAGAATTGACCATGATGTATTCTAGAAGGAACTAAGTAATCTCTTGCACCTTCAGGTGATGTAGATGTAAGAATTGGTGTTTGAAATTCAGTAAAGCCTTTTAAATTCATTTTTTCTCTTATGGATGAGATGATTTTACTTCTAAGAATAATATTATTATGTAGCTTACTTCTTCTTAAATCTAAAAATCTATTTTTTAATCTTACCTCTTCACCATATTCAATATCAGAGTTTACTGGAAGAGGAAGAATTTCTGATGAAGAAAGAAGTTTATAAGTGTTAATTTTAACTTCAATTTCTCCTGTTAAAATATTTTTGTTAATAGTTTCTTCTGTTCTTTGAACCACTTTACCATTTATGGTTATCACGCTTTCATTATTAAGATTAGATATTTCATTAAATAAAGAATGTTGAGAATCAACAACACATTGAGTAATTCCATAATTATCTCTTAGATCAATAAATAATAAGTTGCCGTGATCACGAATTGTATCAACCCATCCACTTAATATAACTTCTTCATTAAGATTGGAAATATTTAATTCAGAGCATAAATGAGTCCTGTATTTATTCATTTTTTTTGGTCTTTATATTATTTCTTTAATCAATGGTATTGTTAATTGTCTTTTTTTTTCAAGAGAAAGTTTGTCAATTTTTTCTACAAAAAGATAAATATCTATATAAGATCTATCAATTCTGTTAAAAATAAATTCAAAAATTTCTTTATTTTTAATAATTATTTGTTTTTCCGAAAATAGTTTTGTCATAAACATCTTACACATTTCATCATCAGGTAATTTTATTTTTGAAAAATAGAAAGATCGAAGTCTAGAATGCAGATCTTTTAACTTAAAATCATAATCAGTTAAGTTTATCGAAGATGATAAATATATTTTTAGATTAAAAAGTTTACAATGATTGATAATATGAAATAATTCTTCTTCAGAAGTTGAAAGAAAAACATCATCTATAGCAATATTATTTTTTGATCTTATGGCTTCATCAAAATTATTTTTGTAAATTAATGCATTATTTTGTTCTTTCCAAATATTAATCAAATATGTTTTTCCTGATTTTTTAGGTCCAAATAAAAAAATATTTTGATCAAAATTATTTAGATTAGATATATTATAAGCATCTTGATTTGTTGTGTTTATGAAAAAATTTTCTTTCTCTTTTTGTTGTATAAATTGATATTTAAAAATTTTTTGAGTGTTCATAAAAGTTTTATGTTACAATCATTATTAAGGTTTTCTAAATAAAGTCTATTATTTTTTAATGAATTCTTAAATACATCTAAATTTCCAAAAAATAAAATTGTGTATAAATTGTAATTTAATTTGATTGATTTAAGATTTATATATTTAATTATTCTATTAGATTTTAATAAACTTCTTACATGGCTTAACTCATAAATGTTATTAATATTGATATTACATTCTATAGAATTTGTTATAGTTGGGTCAATTAGATTCAGTTCTTTCCATTTATTAATAGATTTTGATAAAACATGTTTAAATAGTTCTTCATAATTTAAATTATTATAAGGAATTTTACCAATATAATATTTTTTGTTTTTAAAAAATAAATATAAATCATAAATAAATAAATTATTTTTTTTATAAGAATTAATTAAAATCTGATATTCAGTTTGATATTTATGATTTAACAAATTATGTTGCTTAATTATATTATTTTTTAAATGATATTCATTAAATATATAACGATCATTAAAATCTAAATCAGGAATTAAAAAATATTTTTTAAATAATTCATTATTCGAATTATTTAAATAATTATAAAAAGTATTTTCATTTGACAAAAAATAATTTTCGAATTCTTTTTGCTCAAAAATAATTATTAAAAATTTTTTTGGAATTCTATCTACAAATTGCAAATTATTGTTAATTAAGTAATCAAAAATTAAATTTTTATTAAAATTTACTTTTACTTTAGAAAAATAAGTATCATTTACTATTTTTTCCTCATTGATAGTAAAATTTAGAACGAATTTATTTACAAACTCAATATTGCTTATATCTAATTTTTTTAAATTTTGCTCAGATAATATTTTAGTAATTATACTTTTAAAACTTTTAATTTTGATATCATTAATTTTTTTTTCTTTTAAAAGATTAATATCCTCACTGACAAATTTAATTTGATATTCTTCAGTATCAAATAAATTATTAGAAAGTAAGTTATTTGAAAATATAAAAATAATTAAAAAAATATAAATAAATCTCATTTATTTCTTGAAAGAATAATATTAGTAATTATTATAATATTATGGATTATTCTAAAGATTATATATCTAAAGATAAGGCAAAAACATGGAAAGCTTTTAATAAATTAACAATTTATACTATTATTCTTATATTTTTTGTCCTTATATTTATATTTTACCTTTTCAGTTAACCAACAATTTCATCTTCATTGAAGAAAAAACTAATCTCAATATTTGCATTTTCGATGGAATCTGAGCCATGAACTGAATTTTCTTGAACGTTTAGTGCAAAAAGCTTTCTTATCGTACCCTCTTCAGCATTATCTGGATTAGTAGCTCCCATAATAGATCTATATTTATCTACAGCATTAACTCCACTTAAAACCTGCACTATTACTGGTTCTGATGTCATAAAATCAATTAAATCATTAAAAAAAGGTCTTTCCTTGTGAATTGAATAGAAATTCTCAGCTTGATTTCTAGTTAGTTGAATTCTTTTTTGAGCAATTATTCTTAAGTTATTTTTCTCAATAAGTTGGTTAATACTTCCGGTTATATTTCTTTTAGTTGCGTCAGGCTTAATAATTGAAAATGTCCTATCCATACTAGAGTCCTTTCTTAATATAAATTAATCCAATAATTTAGATAATTTAGTTTGTCCACAAATCATATAAATATTGGCCATTTAAATAAAAAATAAATAATAGATAGATAAATGTAATTAAAATATACCTGATAAGAATAAATGATAATTAAAAAAATTGATAAATATATATTCCTTGAAATATCAAAGGGGTTTTTGTTAATTTTATTTATTTTTTTATCAATTTCATGGTTGTTGCAATTTACTAGATTATTATCATTAACAAATCTAATTCAAGTGGATATTTTAACAATTTTTTACTTATCATTTTTTTTAATACCTAATTTAATAACAATAATAATACCATTTGTAGTAATTTTTGGATTGGTTATAACTTTTTTAAAATTGCATAAAGATAAGGAAATTATAAGCATATACTCACTAGGACTTAAAAATAAATCAATAACTAATGCCTTGAGTTATTTTTCAATAATAATATTTAGTATAATACTCAGTTTTAATTTTTATTTTTCGCCCAAAATTTATAAAGAATATAAACTTAAAGAACATGAAATAAGGAATAAAATAGATTTTGATAAAATAGTTATTTCAAATTTTATTGAAATAAATGAAAATACTTTTTTAGATTTTAAAAAAAAAGATCAAAACTATAGAGAAGTATTTATTAAATTTAAAAATGACAAAGATAATTTTATTTATGCTAAAGAAGCTGAAATAAATCAAAATAATGAGAATTTTATATTTAAACTAATTAATGGTTTTAGAGTTACAATTTTAGAAAACAACAAAATAGAAAAATTAGAATTCGAAAATTATAATTTAGAAATAAAAAACAGCACATATAAAAAATACGATAATTTTGATAAAAATACATTTAATATTTTTGAAGATTTAAATAATAAAAATTATCTAAATATTGTTCATAAAATTTCAGACACTTTTATAGTAATGTTAATAATTTTATTTTTTTATTTTTATAATATTAAAAATTATAGGTTTAATATAAAAAATTTAGTTATCTATATTGTTTTTTCGAGTGTTTTATTAGTATTAAATCAAATATTAAAAAATGTAGAAATAAATATATTTTTAAATATTTTAATCATCTTCTTAGTTTTTTTAATATGTATAACTTATTTTATATTTGGAAAAAAAAATGTCTAAAATAAAAAAATATTTACTTTTTACGAGTCTAAGATACATTTTTATAAATCAATTACTAATATTGTTATTAGTTACATTTATTAATTTAATTGATTTATCAAGAATTATTGAACAAGATAATCAAAATTTATTTAGTTTTTTTTATTTAAGTTTATTAAAAATTCCTTCTATTATTAATGAAACAAGTCCGTTTGTTATAATAGTTTCAACAGCCTTTTTATTTAGATATTTAATAAGCAATAATGAACTTATATCTATGAGGAATATAGGTTTTTCTATTATTGATATATTCAAACCAATAAGTATGGGAATGTTTGCATATGGTTTACTTATTTTATTAATCTTAAATCCCATTAGTGCAATTTCAGAAATAGAATACAATAAGTACCTAAATAATCAAAATGAGAATATGTATTCTATTAATTTTTCAAAAAATAATTTGTGGATTAAAAATAAAAATATTGACGGAGGAATATATTATATAAATATCAAAAATTTTAATTTGAAAGAAATGATTGCAAAAAATATTGAAATATTATCAATTAATAAAAATAAAAATGAATTTTTTCAATCTAATTATGGAAAAATTCAAGGCAAAAAATTTATTTTATCAAATGTTAACCAATTTGACATAATAAATGATAGTTATTCTTTTAACGAAAAATTTGTATTAAATTTGAATTTCTCTAAAGATAATTTATTATCTTCAAATATAAATTATAAAAATATTCCTTACTATGAATATATAAATCATATCAAAACTCTCAAAAATTTTAATCTTTACTCCTCAACTATAGGACTTTTTTATTTATCTGAAATCTTAAAACCTTTTTTTATGATATTACTTGCATTTGTAGTTATGGGATTTGCTGCAAAATATAAAAGAAATGAAAATTTCTTTAAAATATTATTCATTTCAGTTTTATTTGGCTTTGCATTTTATGTTTTAAGAGAGCTAATAAATAAATTTACAATTACTTTTGATATAAGTTTTATTTATTCTTATATTATAATATTTATTATTCCTTTTATGATAGGGTTGTATAAAGTCATACAAATAGAAAATGATTAAAATCTTAAAATATAAATTTTCTATTTTTTTATTGGTATTTTTATTATTTTTCTCACTAAATGAAGAAAGTGCCAAAGAAATATTAATTTATGCAGATAATATATCTTATGATAAAAAAGAAAATATTATAGCGAGAGGAAAAGCTAAAATTATTTATAATAATAATATTATATCATCTGACTTAATCATATATTCACAACAAACAGGTTCAATAAATCTTCCTACACAATTTAGCCTTAAAGATGAAAAGAATAATTATTATTATGGATCAAGTGGTTTAATAGACTCAAAGTTTGAATTTGGAGATATAAACGATGTTAAAATTTTATTAAATGAAGGATCTAGAATTGTTGGTAAATCAGTAAAAAGAAGAAACAATATAGATATCATTACAAAGGCAGTATATTCACCATGCAAAAGCAGAATAAAAATAGCTAATTTTATTTGCCCTATTTGGGAAATTCAGGGTGAAAAAATACTTCATGACTATAATGACCTTTTCCTTTATCAAAAACACTCAAAAATTAAAATTTTAAATACTCCTATTTTTTATACGCCATATATTGTTACCCCATCACCTTTAAGAAAAGACAGAAAAAGTGGATTTTTAACACCATCTATCAATTTAAATTTTTTTGATACAAAAATTTCACAATCGACATCTTTTCCTTATTATATCAATTTATCTGTCGACAAAGAACTTACTTTTACTCCCACAATTAATTATGGAGGAGGTGTTGACTCATCTCAAAGATTTAATTTTGATTATAATCAGATTCTTTCAGGAGGTGCATTTGAGTCAAATTTAACTTTTGATTCAAGTTTTGAAAATCAAAATAATGAAAAATGGTTGAAAGAAGGTAGTTTGATTAATGTTTATAAAAATAATTTAAATGAAAAATTTAATATAAATATTACTTCAGCTCTTCAAACATCAAAAAATTATATACAACAAACAAAACCTAATGATGATTTAAGTTATACAAGTTCACTTAATTCAAAAATAGATATAAACGGTTTTAATGTAAGAGAGATTGATGATTTGTTAAGAATAAATATATCATTTTATCAAAGTAACCAAAATAATGAAAATAATAAAACTATTCCAACAACATTGCCGTACATTACTTATAAATTTGGAAAAGGATATATTAATAACTTTGAAAATAACAATTATATTGAATTTTATAATATTTTTAGAGATACTCCTTCAGGTATACATTCTAAAAGTCAAAAAAAATTATCCACTACATTATCATTTAAGAAAAATTTAATTAAATACGCAACTAAAATTAATATTAGTTCAAATATTTATAATCAATTATTTGTAGTAGAAGACAAAAAAATAAATAATGAAAATGTAAGTAATAGCTATTTTAGAAGTTTTCCAATTTTTGGTATAGATTTACAAACTCCTTTTAAATTAAAAAACAATTACAAAAATTTGACTTATACACCAAAATTATCATTTATATTAACACCAGGATCCTCAAATTCAGATAAAATTTCAAATGAAGATTCATCAGTTAATTCATTTACAATAAACAACAACATTTCACTAAATAGATTTACTGGATCGGATAAGCTAGACAATTCAAAAAGGGTGAATATAGGGTTTGATATTACAAATGACGTATTTGAATCATCATTATGGCAAACATATGAATTTACAAATAATAGCAATTTTCATTATAGTCAAGGAAATGAAAATCACCTAAGTGATTTGTTAGGAAACATAAAATTTAACAAAAAAAATATTAATTCAAATTATGATTTTAGATTTGATCAGAATGAAAATTATATGAAGAGTCAAAATTTAGAAATAAAATATGAAAACAATATTGGTGATATAAAATTATCATATCTAGATCTAAAAAATAAAACAGATGATACTATCATATCAGATAAAGAAACTTTAAATTATAATTTAGTATCAAAGAAAATAAATAAATATTCAAAATTATCTTATTTTGGTTTATATGATTTTAAAAATTCAACTAATAAAGAAACTGGAATAGGGTATAGTTACTTTGACGAATGCTTTGGTATTAATATTGATTTTAAAAGAAATTCTTATTCCGAAGAAGATTTAAAACCAAAAGATATCTTAACCATAATGTTTTCATTTAAAAACTTAGGTTCATATAAATCAACAAATTTGGCAGTTTCTGAATATGATAAACAAGATATAAAGTGGGAAAGTAACAGGGTTGATAATGAACTATTTAATTAAAATATACTTATCAATATTATTTGTAACATTCAGCACAAATGCAAATGAGACAAAAAATAATAAAATTTTATTTAAATTAAATAATGAAATTTATACAAATATAGACCTTGAGAAAAGAATTGAATACATAGAAAAAACAAATAATATTAAATATGAGAATTTAGATAATAATTCTAAAAATGAAGTTTTTGAAGATTTCATATCCTCATTAATTTTCTTTGAATATAGCAAAATAAATAAAATAGAATATAAAAATTTAATAAATGAAAGAGATATAATTTTAAATTCACTTTCACTAAACTATGAAAATAATAGTCAAGAAACTAATGATTTTAAAAATAATATCACAATCGACCTCGTAAGAAAAAAAATTTTAGAAGATTTTATAAATTCAAGAAGAAATTTTTTATCTAAAGAAACGACTGTTTTAGATCTAATATATAATTACAATGTTCAATACCTAATAATAAATAAAAAAAATGTAGATAACTCAACAAAAAATATTAAAAACAGGAATGAATTTTTAAATTTTAAGAAAGAATTAGAAAAAAATAAAATACCTTTTTTATTCAAAAACTCAGATATTTTAGACACTACAATCATAACTGATGAATTGAAAATACAAATAAAAAATAATTCAAAAATTACATATAATAATAATGAAAATTTTCTAAAAATTATTTCAATTGAGAAAACACTAGAAAGTTACGAAGGTATATATGTTAAATTAATTAGTTATAGAAATAGTAATAAATTAGATAAAAATTATTTAAATTGTAATTACATTAGTAATTTAAAAGAAAAAATTCAATATAAGGAATACGAGTATGAAAAACTTAACAATAAAATTAAAAACAACCTAAAATCTATTAATGATTATATTTTGAGTAATGATAATGGAATTTATAACTATATTTTTCTTTGTGACCTAAGATATGATGAAAAAATACTGAATCAAATTAATTTTAACAAAAAGGTTAATAATTTAGTAAATACTATTCAATCACAATTTTTAAAGAAATATAAAAAAGAATATAATTTGATAATTTTATGAAAAAATTAACGGCAGTAACTATTGGAGATATTAAAGGAATTGGAATAAATTTGTTAATAAAAGTTTTTAAAAAAAAACAGATAAATAACTTTATTTTATTTACAAATATTAATGTTTTCAATAAAAATATTAATTTTCCAAATAATAATATTAATATAATTAACGATGAAAATTTTAATAATTTTGATAAAAGAAAACTTAATATATTTAATTATAAAACTAAAAATATTAATACAAACACTTTAGACTCAATAAATATTGCTTATAAATTAACTAAGAAAAAAAAATTTATAGGCATTTTAACTTTACCTTTAAATAAAAATAAAATTAATAAATATGTAAATAAAAACTTTGTTGATCAAACGTCTTACTTTTCTAAAATTGAAAAAATAAAAGATAGTAACATGATTTTTTTTTATAATAATAAATTCTTTGTTCCACTAACAACTCATATTCAATTAAAAAATGTACATAAGCATTTTAAAAGAAAGGAAAATATATTTAAAAAAATTAAAAGTTTTAATTCAACATTAAAAAAAGATTTTGATATAAAAAAACCAAAAATAATTTTAGCTGGAATAAATCCACATGCTGGAGAAAATGGTATAATCTCAAAAGATGAAAATTTATATATTAAACCAATTTTAAAAAACTTATCAAAAAAAAATATTCATATAGATGGTCCAGTATCTGGAGATACTATCATAAATAAAGAAAATTTAAGAAATTATAATGCTTTTATTTTTGCATATCACGATCAAGCATTAATTCCCTTTAAAATTCTTTCAAATTTTGAAGGAGTAAATTTTACTTCTAATTTGAGTATAATTAGAGTTTCTCCCAGTCATGGAACAGCAGAAAAATTAATAAATTCTAAAGATGCAACACCACAGGGTATTTTAAATTGCTTCAAATTAATTAAAAAAATAAGTAAAAATAGAATTTAAAATTGCTTATCCCTAAAAAATCACTTGGACAAAATTTTTTAAAAGATAAGAACATTGCTATAAAAATAGTTAAATCTACAAAAATTTTTAATAATAATGTTTTAGAGATTGGGCCTGGTTTGGGATTTCTAACTTCCGAAATAATTAAATTAAAACCTAAAAAATTTTTAATTATAGAAAAGGATAAAATTCTTTATGAAAAATTAATAATTAAATTTAATAAATCTGTTACAATTATTTGTAATGATGCCCTTTTGTTTAATTACAAAGATTTAAAAAATTATAAAATCATAGCAAACTTACCATACAATATTAGTTCAAAATTTCTTTTAAAAATAATAAAATTAAATGAAAATTTTTCAGAGATTGTATGTATGATACAAAGTGAATTAGCTGAAAAATTTGATTATAGAAAAAAAACAATGAATAAATACAAATTTTTATCAGAATTTTGTGGAAAGTATGAGATTTTATTTGATGTATCTCCTAAAGTTTTTTATCCAAAACCAAAAGTAAAATCAAAAGTTGTTAGATTTGTTTTAAAAAAACAAAAAATTAATATAAAAAAATTAGATACATTTATTAAAATTTTTTTTGTTAAAAGAAGAAAAAAAATTAAATCAAACAATTTTTTTAACAAAATTATAGACTCAAAATTAATCAATAAAAGATATGAAGAGTTAAATTATAATGAAGTATTAAAAATTTATGAGAGATTTAATCTTCCTATCAGTTAACTTTTTATTTTTATCTAAAATTGAATGAGTTTTAATAATATGGATAATATCTTTAACTGTTTGCTGAACATTTTGGTTTATTAAAATATATGAATATTCATTGTAATGACTTATTTCTTTAATCGCATATGACAATCTCAAGTTTATTTCTTTTTTATTATCTCTACCTCTTTTAATTAAACGTTTTTTTAATTCAGTTATAGATGGGGGTAGTATAAAAAAATCAATTATATCATTTTTATGAATTTTTTTTCTTATTTTTCTAGCGCCTTTCCAATCAATATCAAATAAAATTTGTTTTTTATTTTTTTTAATTTTATCAAGATTTGAATATGGAGATCCATAGTAATTTCCAAAATTAATTGCTGTTTCAATAAAAAAATTTTTATTTTTTAATTCATTAAATTTTTTTTTGGATATAAAAAAATAATCTTTTCCATTAATTTCATTCAATCTTTGATTTCTGGACGTATAAGAAATAGATAAACTTACATCATTCATTTTTTTTAAAAGAAGTTTACATAATGTAGTTTTACCTGCTCCAGAAGGAGATGATATAATTATAATTTTGTTATTTAGATCTATATTCATTTAATTTCTTTAGGTGATTTTTATAATTTTTGGTAAATATATGTTCTTTTTTATCAGCATTATAAAAATAAAATAAATAATCTGTTTTATAATTTTCAAAAATTAATTCAATTGTTTTATATCCAACATAAGAAATTGGCTCTGGTGGAAGGCCAAAATTCACATATGTATTAAAAGGATCTTTAATTTTTAAATCATCATAATTTAAATTTCTATCAAGCTTTAAATTATTTCTTGTTATTGAGTATATTACAGTTGCATCAATTTGTAGCTTCATTTTTTTATTTAATCTATTAATTATTACTGAAAATATTTTCTTTTTATCATTATAATCAATACCTTCTTTTTCTAATAATGAACCAATAATCATTATTTCTTTGAATGAAAATTTATTTAATAATGAGTGATTTTGATATTTTTCTTTTAACTTCAAAAAACTATTTTCTAATTTATATTTAAATATTCTAAAAGATGAACCTTCATTAAACATATAAGTATCTGCGATTATTTCTGAGTATTCAATTTCATCAAATTTAGTAAATTTTTTAGATAGTATTTCATTTAAATCATTTTTAGACCATCCTTCAATAATAGAAATTCTATCTAAGTAATTACTGGGTGAAAGTATAGTTCTTACTAATTCAAAAAAATTTTGTCTATTATTTAGTTCAAATTTACCATAGTGAATTGTTTTCTTATTTATTAAAATTAATCTTAAAATATTTTTGTAAAAAAAAATATTATGTGGATAATCTTTTATATTTTGATCAATAATATTTTCGAAACTATCAAATTTTTTTACAATTAAATATTCATTTTTTAATACTATTTCTTTAATAAAAAAAATATAAATAAAATATAAAATAGGTATTAATAAATAGCTAAATACTTTTAAATAAAAGCGCAGTATTTGTTCCTCCAAAACCAAAAGAATTACTTAAAACAACATCAATATTTTTTTTCAAAGGGTCATTTGCTATTAAGTTAACATTTCCCGAG
>MDTG01050832.1_pt1 | contig 12598 bp, 9 predicted proteins | sample 811421 | NCBI WGS metagenome assembly MDTG01 (sample SAMN05326645, study PRJNA326480) | marine metagenome | isolation source: seawater | place: Pacific Ocean: South East | collected 2011 | reverse complement strand
TTAAAATTTTTATACTGGTATACAGCTCAAGACTCTTTTAGTAATAAAAAGAAGTATTTAACTTTTGGAATAAATAATAAACATCATGAAGAAAAAAATTTAAATTTAGATAAATTTAAATTAGGTTTTGGCTGTAAGGTAGCTAATAGAGGCACTTATAAAATAAAGATATGACAAACTATTCTGATATATACAATCCAGATGAGGGTTTTGATGCCTATTTATCGAATATTACGGCAAAAAAAGTTGAAAATAATTATTTAATAAAAAATAGTGAAATATTAGACATCGGTGCAGGAACTGGAATTATTTCAGAATATTTTTACAAAGACAACAATATCTCCATTTTTGAAAAACACAGTAAATATGTTGATGTATTGAGAAAAAAATTTGAACCAAACAAGATATTTATTCAGGACTTTATGTCTTCAGATATTTCTTGCTTATTTGACTATATATTTATATTTAACAATATTCAAGAACAAGAAAACATAGAGTTATTTTTATTAAAAGCCTCAAAAAATTTATCCCCAAATGGTTCAATTTTATTGACCTATCCAAATGCTTTAAGTATTCATAGAATAATTGCAAAAGGCCTTGGAGTAATAAAAGATATTAATTCAGAAAAATCAGATAATTCAAAAAAATATGGGGACTTCCATTTATTAACAAACGAAAAAATAAGTGATGCTGTTTCAGCAGTTAATTTAAAAATAAAATTAGAAGATGGGATATTTTTTAAACCCTTCACCAGCGCTGTGTTAGAGAAACTAAATGAAAAAGAACTTGATTTTTTTAACTCTCTTTCACACATTTATCCAAAAAATTGTGCTTTAAACTTTGTAGAAATTACAAAATAAATGAGAATTTTAACTGATAATATCTGTGGCTTAACAACAGCGATTTATTCAAAAAATAAAAATATAAATTTGTGTATTGGTGAAAATTCATTATTTAACGGTTTCAAAAAAATAAATAAAAATGATAATTTGCTACACCTAGGCTCTCGTTTAATAGAACTAGATTATAAGAATGCATATAGTCAGGATTCAATTGGAAATTACGTTCTTGGTTATAAATCTCATAATAAGTATATGGGTTATTTGAATGATTTTTTTAATAATTATTATGATTTAAATTTAAAAAAAGCACCCGACCCGCTGCTAGAAGTTAACCACACTCTTTTTGATGACTTTATTTTTAATAATGATATTAAAGAAATATCAAATATTTTTGATTTTGCAGATCTAAAAAATATAGAACATGAATTAAAAGCAAGCTCAATAATTAATTCGTATGATGATTACCAAAGATTAACCAAAGAATATAATTATTTAGAATTAAGTCGAAAAGTTCATACTTCAGTAATCAATGAAGCAATTTTTGAACCTTTGCTTAACAAAATATGTGAAAAAAAATTTCAAAACTTTTTAAGTAAATATCATAGACTTTTGTGGTTGCCTTTATTCTGGGATTCGTCAATAAAAAAAGCTTTAAATAATAAAGAATCATTTAATAAACGTACATTTTATCAAATCGTAAATGGTGATATTGTCGATGTTCTCATTAGAAGTGTGGAAAAGCAAAAAAATGTTAATTTAAGTTACTTCGACGAACTTCCAGAGTTCGATAAAAATGACATTATATCTTTAGATTCAAAAAGATTATATCCAGAACCATATCCAGATTTCAGTGAACTTTATGTGTCATGGGTAGAAGTTAAAAAAGAGTTTTTAAAAAAGCCGATTCCTCAAATTACCTTTACATCTTCAAATCTTCCTTACAGAATAAGTATGGAACAAAACATTATATGTATTGAACATGGTTTATCTAAAGTTAATGTAAACAATCTAATTAAGTTTTTAGTCAATAATAAGTTTGCTCAAGAAGGATTATTATTTGATGAAATATTAAGTTCTAATATGAAATTTTATAATCTACCAACTTATTCAAACATAAAATATAGTAAATTAATCAAAAGCAAAATCGATAGTGAATATAAAAATTTTAATATAGTTGGTCCAATTTTAGAGTTTGGGACCAACTCTTTAAATGAACAAATTATAAATGGAATACATTTAGGATTGTCTAATGACTGATGTTAATAAAGAATATTTAGATCAATTTGCTGAACAATATTATCTTGATGAAAGCATTGAAGATATAGACATTGAAGACACTATGCAAATATATAGTTTTGAAAAAATTAAAGAACAAATTGGTGATTCGAAAAGAATTTTAGATATGGGGGTTGGAACTGGAACCTTTCTCAACCAGTTGACTGAAAATTTTGCTGACATAAGCGTTGTAGAAGGTTCAAATAAGCTTACCAATAAATTTCAGAAGATACATCCTAATGTAAACTTTATAAATTCTTTGTTTGAAGAATTTAAGCCTGAAGAAAAATATGACTGTATTTTAGCCCTTCATGTTTTTGAACATGTTGAAAATCCTGAAATCTTATCAGAGGTTTTATTAGATTGGTTGACCGAAGATGGAAAATTAATTGTTGTTGTTCCAAACAAGCAATCCTTTCATAGACATTTAGGAGTGACTATGGGATTGCATAAAGAGCTTGATGATTTGTCAGAAAGAGATAAAATTGTCGGGCATCTCCGTGTTTATGATTTTAGAACATTAGAAAAAGTTTTTGAAGAGCAATATAACATTTCAAACAGGTTTGGTTATTTTTTAAAGACTGTACCAAATAAGCTTATGAAAGATTATCCAAATGATGTAATAATAGGATTAACTAAGTTATCTTTAAAATTAGATCCAGAATATTTAGGAAACATTGGCCTAGTCTTAACTAAAAAAATTACTGTCTAGATATTCTCCTTATAACAATAAGAAGTCTGTAAAAATCTTTGATAATTAATAGTACCTGCTTAAAGTTAACTCCTTGTGCTTCTCCAAATTGTCTGGGGTAATGTTCAATAGGTACCTCAGTTTGGTTTAAATTGTAGTTTTTTGCCAAGTATGCCAACTTTAAGTGAAAAAAAGCAGAATCACCTATTAATTGTTTTTTATATTTTTGGTAAATTTCTGTTTTCATAAAAAAAACTGAATGTAAGTCTTTTGGATAAATGTTTAAGAAAAATATAACTATCGAGTTGTAAAATTTTGAAATAATCTTTCTTGCTAACGAATCTCTTCTTTTTTGCCTAAAACTCCATATAATGTCAAAATTATCACAAATTTCAATAAAAGCATTTAGAGAATGTACCTTTGTCTGCATATCAGCTGGCAAAATAGTGATGAATTCTGAAAATGCATTATCAAAACCAACTATTTCAGCTCCCATTGGACCTACTTGCTTATTTAATGTCAACAATTTGAGATTGTCATTATCTTCTGTATACTTTTTATAAATTTCAACTGAATTGTCTGTCGAAAAATCATCAACAATAATGAAAGTAAGGTCGATTTCGTTATTTTCTCTTATAAAATTATTTATGTCTTCAATCAAGTATGGTATATTTTGTTCTTCATTTCTTGAAGGAATAATTACAGATAATGAGTTCACAACAGATAATTATAATTGAGGGTTTGTTTATAATTAATAAAATTAATTTTTTATAAATAAAGGTGAAAAATGAAAGTTGCTGTAATTGGATATGGTAGATGGGGTAAAAATTTATATAACGCCTTAAATAAATTAGAAAATGTAGATGAAGTTTTAATATGTGATCCAATTTTTGAAAATATAGAATCAAAAACAAAGACAATTAAATTTAATGAAATAATTAATGACAAAGAATTAAATGCCGTTGTTGTTTCAACTCCTGCCAAAACTCATTTTGATTTGACTAAATCCTTATTAGAGGCCAACAAAAATGTGTTCTGTGAAAAGCCATTGTGTTTCACTGAGGAAGAATTACAAATATTAACTAATCTTGTCCATGATAAAAAAAAGATTTTTATTTCTGGGCATACGTTTTTATTTAATGACTCAATTAGGTTTTTAAAAGATTACATAGAAAAGAATAACCTTGAATTTAAGACTGTTTTTGGGAAGTACAGCAGTTACGGAACAAATGTAAAAGATGTAGATGTCTTATGGGACTTTGGACCACATGTTATATCAATAATAAATTATATACTCGACTCAACACCTTACGAAACAAATATATATCCGATCTCTCATAGGGAAGATGGAAAATTAGAGTCTTGTTATTTAAATTTGAAATTCAAAAAACCTAAAACCAATGTAATGTTTGAACTAAGTTGGCTAAATATTGATAAAAAAAGAGAAATTGATTTTAATAACTACGAAACTTTAATTAAATGGGATGATTTAGAGATAAAAAAACCAATACAAATCTATGAAAAGCAATTCCAAAAAGAGGATATCGATGGGGTATTTGCACATTTTCACAATATAAGAAATAAAATAACTATACCTTTCCACAATATTAATGAACCACTATTAAATGAGATGAAGTATTTTATTGATTCAATAGAAAATTCCCAACATAACAATTTAACTAGTGGAATTGAGTTCAGCGGCGAAGTAATAAAAATACTCTCTAGATTGTCTTCAAAAATTTAAAACTTATTTCTTGTAAAACTTGTTAATTTCTGAACAAACATACTCAATCTTATTAATTGTCATTCCGGGATAATTAGGCAGTGAAAGAATTTCACTTGCTAGTACTTCAGAATTTATAAATTCATTATCTTTATATAGATAGGAATTATACGCTTTAGTTTTATGAAGAGGATACGGATAATGTATTATTGTTGATATATTCTTATCTTGTAAATGGTTTATCAATTCTTGCCTCTTCTTAACTTTCACAACAGTTAAATGAAATACACTATTAGAAAATTCTGGTATTTCTAAAAATTGAACTTGTGGCAAATCTGCTAATAGTTTTTGATAAACATCAAAATTATCTCTTCTCATTTTGTTCCATTCATTTAAATATTTTAATTTCTCCTCTAAAACAATTGCTTGTAAAGGGTCTAGTCTTGAATTGAACCCTATTAAATCATGTTTATATTTTTTTAAACTGCCGTAATTGCGAAGAAGTTTTATATTTTTATCTATTTGTTTATACTTTGTATTTACAATTCCTCCATCACCAAAAGCACCTAGGTTTTTTCCTGGGTAAAATGAATATGTTGCTCCACAGCTATGCTTACCTGGAGAGTCACTTCTAAATGATGCTCCATGAGCTTGAGAAGCATCCTCTAACAATTTAACATCAGGATCTAAGTTATTTTTTAATTCTTTTATATCAAGCATTGAACCAAACAAATGGACTGGGATTATTGCATCAATTTTTTTTATTTTATAATTTAGTAAAACTTCATAATTCATTAATCCATCAGATTGATTAACGTCAACAAATTTTATTTTGTATCCGGCCCTACTTACAGCTGTAGCAGTAGCTATAAATGTATTTACTGGTAAGTAAACCGTTGAATTCTGTGATAACCCTAATGAACGTAGGAGAAATTCTATAGCATCTCCTCCATTTCCTAAGCCAGTAGCATATTTAATTCCAGTAAATGATGAAAATTCATGTTCAAATAAAGATAAATCTTCACTCAAAACAAAAGATGAGTTGTTAAGAACTTTATCCCATCTTTTTTTAACCTCTTTTTCAATTTTTTTAGTTTGATATCTTAAATCGATAAAAGGTACAGATTCCATGTGTAAAGTATAAAAGTTACATATTATAAATTACATAAGATTCTTAATTTTGTATTTATAAAAATTTAAGTAAAAAAGAAACAACAATGAACAGACATTGATTAAATTAAAATAATTTAAATTTGGAGAGTTCATATGGACTTTTGGTAAAATTATAAGACTTATAGCAAATAAAGAACCTGAATAAACACTTGCACTATTGGAATTATTAATAATTAAGAATAAAAAGACAAATATTACAAGGTGATAATCGCCGATTGGATGGGTTGTAATAACAGTAGTGCAACACACAATTATCAAAAAAGAAATTCTAGATACTTTGTTCTTAATTAGATTATTGTAAGATATTAAAAGCAAAAATATAAACACAATAGTTATTAAGTCAACTAATTTAGGACTATAGACTACTCTATCAATGAAATTTGAAACTATCTTTAAATTGTTAGATTCGAGATGCTGAAACAAAAATCTATAAGTATTAAAAATAGCACCATATAATGAAGAATTCCAGTGAGAGAAAGATAATGGATTCTCAAAATAAATGTTAACCATTCCTCTAAAATTACTAAAACTATAATTTGGGAAAATATTTTTTGCAAAAATAAAAAATAACATATTGGAAGAAACAAAAGAAAAACCAATTGTGAATAAATTTAAAATATTTTCTTTTATATTTTTTTTCGTCAAAAATAAAAGTCCGAATATCAAATAGTTTGGCCTGATAGAGCATGCCAAGATAAAATATAATATATTTAAATTATTTAAATGTTCATTTTGTATAAATTTTCTAAAAATTGGAAATAAAAATATTGCTGAAATCCCTGCCATTAAATTTCCTCTGTCAATGAGAAACAGAAATGGATAACTTGTAATTAAGAATAAAGAATAAAAAAAAGTGTTTTTAAATTTTAAAATTTGAAAAACTGAACTAACAAATAGAACAAAAATCAAAAGAATAAATAGAACCCTGTAGTCTGTTGCAAAAATTTTTGTTAAATGAGCAGTTGATGTTAAAAATATGATAGTTAAAGGTGGGAGTGACATTGCTGCTGTTGCGTTTCCAAAGTATATCCCTGAATAAGGATTGCCGTATATCCACGATTCAGGAACATTTAATTTTATTAAATCCTCATTTGAAAATATAAAATCGAATGAGACTATAATTTTTAAAACATCGGCAAATCTGTCTGATCTATCAAAAAATATAGCTCCCCCACCCATAATGCCAATTTCATACTTTAAAAGCCAATAAAAAAAGTAAGAAGAAAATGTTAAAAATATATAAATACAAAGAACTTTTTTATTATTTAAACTTTTGAAATTTTTAGATAAAAAGTTTTTAATATCATACATTTTGTTACTCATTTTCAACGCAATATAATGAAAAATCTTCTACATCCATATTTTTCTCTCTTTTAACCAAAGACCAAATTAAACCTTCAGTATTTAAAGAATCGAATATTGTATAAAATAAATTCCCGTTTGGCTTGTATTCAACAATTACATCACCAAAGCACACAGATAAGTCAGCAAACCAAGCCATGACAGCAGTTTCTGAAGGGCCACTACGCGCACCTTCACCATAGCCAACTATTCCCTCTGTAGGAATAATTTCTTTATAGTTTTTACTTATTTCATTTAAAATTTTCCATGGAGAAATTTTTAACTCTGATTTAACTTGCTTAGGAGATGACGTTTCTTCAAATATGCTTTTCATACTCACTATTATGTCTCCTCCCTCTGTAGAAAAACTGGAGCCATTTGGAATCGGGTCATTAAGGTCAGCTTTTGTAATTATTAAACTTTCATCACCAACTGTTTTTACAATAGTAGAAATTATCTGGCCAGTAGACTTAACTTCATTAATAATTTTACTTTCGCTTTGGCCAGGATATTTAATTACAAGAGGAACGTGGGCTAAAGGACGGAATCTATCAATAGCTTTAGGCCTTCTTCCGTCTCCTTCGCCATCATTTATGATTCCATGATCTGCAGTTACCAAAATCATTGTTTGTTCATACTGATTAGTTTTTTTTAAAAACTCTACAAATTCTCCTATTCGTCTATCAGCTTCAATTAGTCCATTTTTGTATACTTCTTGTCTTAAAGCTATTCTTTCTTCAGAACACAAAACCCTCCAAGGATTGATACATTCAGGAAACAAGTACTCTTTAAAATGTTGAGTAGATTTTGGTTGGATTGCTTTACCCTCTGAATCAAGATTCCATGCATGATGAGTTACTAAATCATGATATAAATAGAACCAATATCCGTCTGAATCCCTAGGTGTTAATTCTGTATCTGGGTTCTCATTTGGTAAATAATCATAACAATTAAAGCAAAGATCATTAAATTCCCAATAATTTCTCCATGTTCCTTCAAGTGTAGGAAAAAATTCTGGTATTGGTTTAGGTAGTATATTCCCCCCAACTGCAATAAAGTCCATAAACCATATAAAAAAAGTAGAACTATATAAGTTTTGTGAAAACTGCTGGTCTTTACAGTTCAGTGCTTTGCATAAATCAAAAATTCCTAATTGAGAGTAAATCCTATGTGAGCTCATCAACGAAACTAATGGTTGTGTTGATACCTCAATGCTTTCACCAGAAGTAGCAAAAGTTTCAACGGAGTTTATGCCAGCTAGCATGGATGGTATTGCTAACTCTGTGAATGGATAAGTGGTAGATGTCTTTGTGTACACAGTGCTTTCCCTAGATAAATCATTTAAATTCTCCATGAAGGATGGTATTCCGTTGGCTGACTCCTCATAATAAGAAAAAGACATTTCATCAAAAATTATGATTAGTACATTACCTTTGCCATTAGTTTCTTCTAAAACCTCGGGCTCCCCAAAGTCTAAATAATGTGAAACTAATAAAACTAATGGAAAAATAATTGCGAAAATTGAAACTAAAAATAGAAAATTGAATATTTTTTTAAGTGAATTAAAATCTATAAATTTTTCGGAAAGTAAAATTAACAATACAAAAAGAGCTGTTAGAAAATATAAAATGAAACTATTCTCTGCAAAGAGAGAAAAACTGCTTAAAAAACTTCCCAAACCTATTGCAAGAAACAAAATATAGAGCGTGAACGAGATAATTCCTAAGAATTTGAATCTAGTTAAGTTTAAAAAATCAGGAATAAATGATAGGAAAAGTATTGCAAAAAATGATATAAGTAGAGAAATTATAAGATATCCAAGTGAGATTCTTCCCGCATCAAGTATGGTTCGATTATTTTCAATTGCTGACCACCATCTAGATATTGGTCCAATAAAAAAAATTGTTAATAGAATTTGAAATTTTATACTACCAAAAGTTCTATCAAGATATTTACGCATATTACAAGAATAACTAAATTTTAAAAAAAATTTAAAATAATTGGACTAAGCAAATATATGTTTAAATAAATTTTCTACATTCTGTTTGTCGAATACTGGTTCATACAAACTATTGATATACTGTGATGAATTGTATTGAAAATTTAATAATTTATCTATGTCCATTTCATCTAGGTCCAGCTTTGGTCCTATTTTATTTATAATTTGATTTTCTATAAGTTTTAGGTTGACTTCACTTTTTTTTAATTTTCTTCTTTGCTTCTTAATTGTATTTACAAAACCAACTGGATTATTTGTTGAATAAAAATACTCTAAGGAAATGCCAGACCAATCAGTTATAAGGTAATTAAAGTTAGTAAAGTCTACTATGTCGGATAAATGTAAATTAAATTTAATTTTTTCTTCGAGTCTTTTTATTGTATTTATTTCCATTGGGTGAGGTCTTAAATATACTTTTAGTTCATTTAATTCAAGATTATCGACTAACTTTACAAGTCTATGATTATTTTCTTCTGAAAATAAATTATTTTTTCCCCAAGAGGGTGCTATCAATACATTGCCTGAATTTAAATTATTGTAATTTTGGTTCAGATTTTGATTTAAATATTGATATCCAACAGTATAAACTTGAGTATCCTTATCATTTATCAAATATTTCAACTGATTAGAAATAACTAGATTTGGTGAGAAAATATAATCAAAACCTCTAAATGATTTATCAACATAATTTGCATTTGGACTGACTAAAGAGTGAAAAAAATAAATATACTTAGGTCTAAGTTTTTTAGGATAAATTTTTGATTTTGGAAAGTAATAGTTACCAATTCCAGGAGTTGTTGTTAAGAAATAGTCACTATTTAAATTAGACATAAATTTGTTTAATTCTTGTTTATTTTGAAGAACTTTTACATCTACATTACTAATATCAGCATGTTTTAAGTCTTCTAATGTCCAAATAGAAAATTCAATACCAATATTTTTTAATACCTCCAAATATGGCAAAGTAAAGTGAAGATAGCTTTTATTTTCAATAAATACTACAAAATTCATCTTTTCATTTTAATTGTAGTTTGTGAGAACGAGTTATAAAATAATTCTAAATAGTTTCAAATAAATATAATAAAAAAATGAACAATAATATTTCAACAATCACACTCGCAGCCGGTGATACGTTTTTTAATAATGATTTAGAAAGAAAATTCTTTTTTAAAAGTTTAATTAATTCAAAAAAGATATTGTTTGAGAACGCAGGTATTTCAGATAATTATTTCTTAATATCAAACCGCTCTCTTTACAAAGAAAAAATTGTTGAGAATCTTTTATTTAATAACGAAATAATAAACTACGGAAGTTTGGGGTCTTTAATATATTTTTTACAAAACATAACAAAATTACCAGAATTTTTATTAGTCAACTATTTAGATAAGCAAATTTCTGAAAAAGACTTAAACAATATGCTTTTAAATATTGATGGAAAAAATTTAATTTCTGGTTCCTTAATTTCAAATAATCTAATCACCAGTTCTGAACATTTTTTTAATGAAAATAATAAATACTTATTTAATGGGTTTTTAATTCTAAATAAAAAAACATTATCCGGTATTAGAGAACTTGAGAATAAATATTTTTTTCATAATTTACCTTATATTATTAATTCAAATTTATTTAGAGGTTCAAAATTTTCAATTATTAAAAACGATGATGAAATAAAAGAAATAAGAGAAAAAATAGAAGTTGCAAAAATACTGCTTGGAAGTAAAAGTAAAAGTATTCATAATTTAAGAGGCATTAAAACTGCTGAGATACCTAAATTCCAAGTATTAAATAAGTCAGAACTACAAGATATTGAAAAAAAACTTCAGGAATTAGAAAACAAAGTAATAGTTAGGAGTGACTCCGAATTTGAAGATTCCTTTAATGAATCAAATGCAGGAAAATTTTTATCAATTGGTCCAGTTAATAAGAAAAATAAAAAGGAACTTAAAGAAGCAATCGAAGCAGTTTTGAATAGTTATCCAGTTTTAAACGATGATAGTAGGGTTTTGATCCAAAATTATGTAGCTGAAATCAAAAGCAGCGGAGTAATCACAACTAGGATTCTACAAAATGGGGCACCATACATATGTATATCAATTTCAGAGGGTAGTAATTCTGACGAAGTTACATCTGGTAACTCCAACAAATTAAAAAATATTTATATTCATAAAGATATTGAAAAACTAACAGGAAAGTATAAAAAATACCAAAAAATATTAAATTTGGTTAAAGAACTTATTGAATATATCTCTTATGACTTACTAGACATTGAGTTTGCAACTGACGAGAAAGGTAAAATTTATTTACTTCAGGTACGGCCGCTAGTTGTCAAAACAAAATTAGAAGACAACAAGGCCGAGTTATTAAAAAATATACGCTACTTTCAACAGCTTCAAAATAAAAGTAAATCCATTTTTGGTTCAAGAACTGTACTTAGCAATATGAGTGACTGGAACCCTGCTGAAATGTTGGGTGAGTCCCCAAATTTTCTTTCTCTTTCTATTTATAAAACTTTTATAACAAATGATTCTTGGTATAAACAAAGAAAAGAATTTGGATATAAAGGGGTTGTCAAGGATAGGTTAATGTTCAATTTTGGTAATAAATGTTACATAGATGTTAGAGCATCATTAAACAGCTTTTTAACAAAAAGTTTAAGTGAAGATGAGTGTGAAAAAATAATAGATTATCAAATTGATAAGCTAATTGAAAACCCAGAATTACATGACAAAATTGAGTTTGAAATTGCTGAAACAGCATACATTTTCGGTTTAGAACAAAAGATAAACGAACGATATAAAGATATTTTGACAAAGCAAACAATTTCTAATTGGATAAATGACTTAAAAATGTTAGAAAATAATTATTTGAAAATATTAAATAAAAATAATAAGAAAATCACATATTTTTATAATCAATTAAATTCTTCCATGGATTTCTTTGACAAGAAAATAATTAATGGGATCAAAAAAAATATGGCAGTACCATTTTCACACCACGCAAGACTTGCGTTTATTTATTTTTCGCATCTTAATAATTTTGTTAAAAACGAGGTTATAAGTGAAAGTGAAAAGCAAAATTTACTTAATAAATTAAATACAATTTCATCTCAATTTTCTAAAGATTTATATGATCTAAAAAATAAGAAAATGTCGTACAAAAAATTTATAAGTATTTATGGACATGTAAGACCAAATAATTATGATTTATATTCAAAGAATATTCGAGATGAGGGTAAAGAGTTTGTTGATTTCTTGACTGAAAATCTACAAAAAGAAGACAATCAAGATATTGATATACAAAATACGCTTAAAAAAATTGATAAATATCTTTATCTACAAAGATATAATTTCAGCTCAAGTGAGTGGCATAATTTGTTTGAAGGATCGATAATTTCTCGGGAAAATTCAAAATTTATGTACTCTAAAGCTATCGATTTAACTCTAAATCAGATTAAACAAAGTCATAATCTTGATGAAAACAAAATAAAAAATTTAAATTTTGAATTTTTTTCAAAAACTGGAAAAATTTTTTATGAAAGTGAAAATTCATATTTC
>MDTG01168822.1_pt1 | contig 12599 bp, 9 predicted proteins | sample 811421 | NCBI WGS metagenome assembly MDTG01 (sample SAMN05326645, study PRJNA326480) | marine metagenome | isolation source: seawater | place: Pacific Ocean: South East | collected 2011 | reverse complement strand
TAACGAGATCCAGCCGATGATCCAATTCTAACGAATTCCATCGGTGAGGGATAGATCTATTTATAGATCCATTAACTGATGGAGGCCTTTATGGCTCACATTCGCATTCGCCCCAATGGGCGTATTCAATTTGATTTACACCTTTATGGGCAGCGCTTTCGTGAAGGCACTAAGCTCATAGCAACCCCTGTTAATATTAAAAAAGCCAATGCTACGCTTAAAAAAATCAATGCTGAAATTGATTTAGATACATTTCAGTACCGTGATTATTTTCCTGAGAGTAAAAAAGTAGCGAAGTTTGAAACGCTGCAACGCACTAAAGATCCTGATCGCCTTTACCCATTTTTTAACGATTACGCGAATGAATGGTTTGATCGTCAAAAAGCAAAATGGAAAAGTAGTTATCAAAGCGTGGTACGTAATACGCTCGACCGTTACCTTATCCCTGAGTTTGGTAATATCCTGGTGAGCGAGATCACGCTTGCCAATGTCGATTATTTTCGAGAAAGCCTGACGAAGATAAAAGCGGACGGTAAACGAAAGTTAACCAATAAACGCATTAATGGTATTTTTTGGCCACTCATTGCTATTTTAAGCTTAGCGGCTGAAGAACATAGCTTTCCTTATACAATGCGTCGTTATAAAACACTTAAAGAAGAGCGTGCTGATTCCAACCCGTTAACGGCTGATGAAGTACAACACTTTTTAGAAGCAGCCCCCGCAGAATGGAACGATTACTTTAAAGTGCGCTTTTGGACGGGGATGCGTAGCTGTGAAGTTCATGGCTTGCGCTGGGGAGATATCGACTTTAACCACCGGCTTGTTCGTATTCGCCACAACTGGGTAAATGGTGAGCTTTGCGATGTGAAAACGCCTAAATCGCGCCGTGAATTAAAAATGTGCGATACACTCTATGCGCTATTTAATCGTTTAAAAACCCAAGCTGATAGTGAATTTGTGTTTACCCACAAAGGCAAGCCACTCAATAATCACTTTGTGAGTAAACAGCTTTGGTATCCCACATTAAAAAAAGCAGAGCTTGCACCCCGACGCCCTTACGAAACACGCCATACCGCAGCCGTACTGCATATAGCAGCACATGAAAACCCGCTGTACATTTCGCACATGCTGGGCCACAGCGATACACGTTTATTGTTTGACGTATACGCACCCTATGTTGCCAATGCGTCTAGGCAGGATGGCTTTGCGTTTAATGAAATGATGATTGAGCGAGGGATTGCGTGAAGCTATTAAGATACAATGACGATGTCCCGCCTAGCATCAAAATTTAATCATTTAAAACGTGCGGTATCCTGAAATAAATCACTAAAAAGCACCGAGTTCAAATTGAACTCGGTGCTTTTAATTTTACTGTATATCTGTAGCGTAAGCGTCATTTTAAAGTTAGATCCAACGATCATTTATAGTTAATATAGGCCTATTCTGAGTAAATATTATCCTTTTTTCTTTTTGCGTATACAGTGTCACCATTGATAAGTTTCCATATCAATGCGCCTCCTAGCGCCATAAAGATGATCAAGAAGACAGGACTATGATGACGTGTGGTCTTATTCCCATGACCATCTACGGTTGTATGCGTTCCAATATTACTCACTTCATGCAATATCACTAACGGATACAATATCCCGATACCAATTTTTACACAAATTGCGCTGGCTTTATTAACCACACTCTCATTTTTATTATGATAAAGAGCGTCGGCAATGCTTAGATATAAAAAATACGAAGGAACGCAGACGCATAAGATCACATTGATTAAATTGACAGGCGCTGAGTTGGCGAGCTCTGAGCCTAATATCGCCGACATCGCAATAGAGAATCCTAAAAACGTGACAATCAAAGAGCCTAGTATTTTAAACGCATTGAATACGTCTTTTTTATCATAGTAAACAACCACCTCTTTTTTTACGCCCTTGATACAGCCCATCACCACAAATATAAAAAATAACAGGAAAAATATGGCTATTAATCGCTCAAATAAAGCGCCCACAAAATACACATTATTTAATAGCTTCGCGAAAAGAAAAAATACACAAGTGGACAGCACAATAATGAGCGCGGTCTGGTTTGTATCTTCAAGTTTGTCGAGCTCATCGAAGGCTCTACTTTTAACTTGCTCACCTTTTGCTCTTGCTGACGCGGTCCCTTTTTTAAGTTTATCCGCCATTTGAGGGTTTATATTTTTACTATATAACTCATTAATAGTTTCAGATATTTTTGCATCAGGTTTCTCTATTACTACTGTATCGTTTTTAGCTTTTTGAGGGCTAGATTTAGGCTCTGAGGTAAGTTTCTCACGGTCAGTCACGGCTAACTTCTTTTGTTCAGTCGTCGCTTGCTTTACATCATTTTTTTCATCGTAATATTTTGCCGGGTTAATCACAATAACAGTACTACACTGCTTACACTTTGTTTTTACACCTTTATCAGGTAGCTTTTGACGGGCTACTTTATATACTTTTTCACAGCCTGAGCAGGCAATGTTCACATGATTCATTTACTAACTATCCCTGTTTAAAATACACCACTTTTATGTAAGTAAGTGCAAACTATAATAATCGGCGATTAACAAATAAGTACACCTAAAAGAGGCGAATGCTTGAATATCACGCCTCAAAACTGTCGATAAAACGATTTGAAGTGTTAACTTAATCCCTGACGTTATATGTTCAGCTTGCGTTTGTGACTCTATAAGTTAAAATTTTTTAAGATTCAAATAATTGCCGTGTACACATATATTAATGAAGATTATCTCATTGATGTCAGCGCCTATTTCAACACAGCATGCGATCCAAACAGTGTAATAATTACATCGCAGCTAGACGAATTTAGTGAGCCTAAAAAGCTTATATATTCCCACTGGAGATACACTACCTTTTGACGCCAGGTGCAGTGGCCTCATAATGTTGCAGCTAAAAAGCACTGGTAGGAAAATTTCAATGGCTTTAATATTGATGTTAATTTTAGTGAGTGGAACACCGCTCCACACTTGAAATAATTACCCCTCTCAAAACTATGAAAAAGCAAGCTTCAAGATAAATAACCTCGACTCCAAGTCAAAAACGACCCTATCAACTGCTCGCACTTGTATTTGTTGCCTACAATTATCATAGGCACAAAGATAACAATCACTTACTCTTTTACTTTAAGCGCTTTTATAAATTGTTGCAAAGTCGCTACATTACTTTCTGTAATATTAAACTCAAACTTGGTAAATGATTCCCCATAAGCGCCCTTTTCTACTGTTTCTGTATAATGAGAAAGAGAACTAAATAGCTCTTTCAACTCAGGGATCCCCAAATATGTTGCCCTATACTTAGTACGCACAAGTATTTTTGAATAAATCGGAATTGAAGAATCTGGATAAATAGCAGGCTTATCATCCTCAACATTAATAGTGTAATTTAATATAAAATTAGGGTCACTCACCAAATATGAAATACCTATACTTTCTTTAATATAAGGAAATGTTTTTATTAAACAATCAAATATATACATATCACTTTGCGTGTCTGAAACAGCAAGATTATAATTGACCTGATCCTCATACAATACAATATTACTGTATTTTTCAAAATTATTAGGTATTTGAATTACATAAATTATTAGGGCACCAAATCCCACCCACAAGATGGTAAGCACCAGCAGTATTCTTACCCAGCGAGCACCTAAAACAGAAAAATGTTTTATAAGATTGGAATTTTTTTCTTCTTTAGAATCCATAGCTAACTCTGTAACCTCGTTTTAACGACTTTATTTAATAAATTTTGTTTTCGTGAAATCACATAAGTGCAAACCAAGGTGCACCTTAGTCACCATTTATAGATTAAATTTTTAATAAATTCACGGCTCAATTTAATATGTCACACAAATAGTAAGTACCGCTGTAATTGTCGCTTAATACCTTTTTAAAAGTTCTGTGCAATGTAAGGCACCTTATGCAAAAACAAAAAACACCAAACTCAAATTGAACTCAGTGTTTTAAATGTTATAAGCTCTAATGCTTGCTCATACCTATTGAGCCTTTACACTGAAAATTAAAGCGTTAATATTTATCAATCACTACCAAACAAGTCACGTGTATATACTTTAACGGCAATATCACTAAGCTCTTCAACCATACGGTTTGATACGACTACATCTGATATTTGCTTAAACTCATTTAAGTTTTTAATTACACGTGAATGATAAAACTCATTTTCCTCAAGTACGGGTTCATAAACGACAACTTCAATACCTTTGGCTTTAATGCGCTTCATAATACCTTGGATAGATGACGCTCTAAAGTTATCAGAACCAGACTTCATTACTAAGCGGTATATACCCACTACTTTAGGGGCGCGCTTTAGGATAGAAGCTGCAATGAAATCTTTACGAGTAGTATTAGCATCAACGATGGCACCAATAATATTATTAGGTACATCGGCATAATTTGCGCGAAGTTGTTTAGTATCTTTAGGTAAGCAATAACCGCCATAACCAAACGACGGGTTATTATAATGGTTGCCAATACGCGGATCTAAACTAACACCCTGTATAATTTGTTTACTGTTTAAGCCATGCGCTTCTGCATAGCTATCTAGCTCATTAAAATAAGCAACGCGCATTGCTAAGTAGGTGTTTGAGAATAATTTAATTGCTTCCGCTTCAGTAGAGTCGGTAAATAGCACTTCAATATCTTGTTTTATAGCACCTTGCTTAAGCAAATTGGCAAATACTTCAGCACGCTCACTTTGCTCGCCAACAACAATACGTGATGGATATAAATTATCGTGAAGCGCTTTTCCTTCTCGTAAAAACTCTGGTGAGAAGATTAAATTATCTATACCTAATTCTGTTTTAATATTTTGTGTAAAGCCTACGGGTACAGTTGATTTAATTACTAAAACTGCACTTGCGTTATGTGATATGGCATCTTTAATAACTGCCTCAACCGAGCTGGTATTAAAGTAATTATTTTCTGCATCATAATCAGTTGGCGTAGCAATAATTACAAAATCTGCATTCTTATATGCTGCATTTATATCAGTAGTGGCGGTAAAATTTAAATCACTACGGGTTAAAAACTTACTAATTTCAGTATCTACTATTGGTGATTTTTTACTATTTAAAAGAGCAATCTTTTGTTCATCAATATCGAGCGCAACAACTTCGTTATGTTGCGCTAATAACATAGCGTTTGAAAGGCCAACATAACCTGTGCCTACGACGGCAATTTTCATTTCTTTTCCTTAGATTTAACGCTTAAACACTCAACTTCAAACTCAGCTAGTTACTAATTAGTTCATATTAATAACTAAAGCTCAGCTATCACAGAAACTAATACCGAAGCTTATTTTTAGCTCTTAAAATTAACCACATTACTAGCAGTTTCTACATTACTTTGAGGTAGCTTCGCGTTTTTAGTATTCCATACTAAATCGCAAATACCATCGGTTGGATTAAACGCAGTTGGCGCGTCTAGTAATAGCTGGCGAATTTTTTCATTATCAAAGTTATGGCACGCAATATCTAACGCTTCAATAAATATATTTAGTTCAGACAAAGGAAGCATGACTTCTTTTGCGGTCATTATACGTTCATGAATTGTTTCGCTTACGTTATCGCCTATGAGTAGCTCTTCGAAGAGTTTTTCGCCTGGGCGTAAGCCCGTGCACTTTATTTCAATATCACCATGTGGATTAGTGTCACTTATAACGGTTAAGCCAGACAATCTCACCATTTTGGTCGCTAAGTCTTTAATTTTGACTGACTCACCCATATCAAGTACAAACACGTCTCCCCCAGTTCCCATGGCGCCGGCTTGTATAACTAATTGTGCAGCCTCTGGAATAGTCATAAAAAAACGGGTTATATCGGGGTGTGTAAGTGTTAACGGCCCTCCCGCTTTTATTTGCCTGCGAAATAGCGGCACAACAGAGCCACTAGAACCTAAAACGTTACCAAAACGCACCATTGAAAAGCGTGTTGTGTGTTTATTCCCTTTTTCTTGTGCCAAGCCTTGCAGCACAAGTTCAGCCATACGCTTGGTCGCCCCCATAACATTAGTTGGGCGTACGGCTTTATCAGTTGAAATGAGTACAAAACTTTCAACGCCTGCATTTATCGCTGCTTTTGCGGCGTAATACGTACCAAATATATTATTACGTACCCCTTCAATCACGTTATGCTCAACTAAAGGAACATGTTTATAAGCCGCGGCGTGGTACACCGTTTGTACACCAAACGCCATCATTACGGTTTCAATGCGATTTATTCGCTGAACAGAGCCCAATATCGGTATTAACTCAGTAGGCAATGCATTATGTGTAATATACTCAAAAAGCTCTTTTTCTAATACATATAAGCCATATTCGCTTCGCTCAAATAACACCAATTTTTTTGGTTTTAGTTTAATAATTTGGCGGCATAATTCTGAGCCAATAGAGCCCCCCGCACCGGTAACCATAACCACTTTATTTGTAATATTTGCAGTCATTAAATCAGCTTTAGGAGCAACCGGATCGCGGCCTAGCAAATCTTCTACACCCACCTCACTCATTTCAGCAAGCTGTGCTTTACCTTCAACTACATCGGCCATCCCTGGAATAGAAAGCACCTTAATGGCAAGGGGCTCTAATTGCGCAAGTATTTCTTTGCGACGCGCGCGCGAAACGCTAGGTAACGCAAGAAGCACTTTGCTAACAACGCCTTTATTAATTAACTCATAAATATTGTCAAAACTCAGTACAGGGATCCCTTGGATTACTGAATTTTTTTTGGTGATATCATCATCTATAAACGCACGGACATAATAATCAGGGCCTGCACCAAGTGCTGTGGCTAGTTGCCGCCCCGCTGAACCTGCACCATAAATAATAACCGACTCTTTTTTATTCATGGTCATTTTACCAATAAGCGCCCTGACTAAAATGCGCGCCCCGCCAACGGTTAATAAACATAACCAAGCAAAAATAAAAGGCATTGTACGAGGAATAGTCACGCCAGTGAAAAAAGCGAGCACAACTAAAAAGAGGGTGGTGATGATAGTGCCAATTACAATAGCCCATATGGCTTGCGAGTTCATGTAGCGCAGAACGGCCCTATATAAGCCTAGATTAACGAAGATAAATAAACTAATTGGCAGAAGTAGGCCCAATAAAAACCAATTATCAACTTGGTATAAGGGGGTTAGGCTATCTAGCCTTACGATCAGCGCCAACCAAAAAGCGATAAAAATAAAAAGCGAATCAATAAAAAGCGTAATAAGGCGCTTTTTAGCTCTCGAGGTACTTAAAATAGAACGGATGAATCTATCCACGGCAAGTTCCTTTGCGGTTTAAGTAAAGGGTACAACCCAACAACATATTTAAATCAATAAGAAAGTACTATAACAAAAAATAGACGACTGTAAGTAGTTAAAAAAATAAATTAATTATTAAAATATTTAATACGTATGAGGTCTTACTATGTGCTCAGTAATTTTTTAATTAAGGTATAGGTATGTAGAGTAAATACCACTATTGGAGCAGAAAAATGACGAAAAAAAGTGTCTCAATATTGTCTCACCCTGAGACACTTTTTCAAAAAAGGCATTATAAATTAAAGTGTTAAAAACAGTAAAAAAACAGATATTTTACAACATACAATCGGGCCGGTATACTATTAAAACTAGCTGGCCTTATTTAACCCTATCACCACTACCACTACCTGTGACCGTCATTAGTATATATTTAAAATAATTACCAATTGTGAGTGTATCAATCATTTCACGATCAGTTTTAGCAAGTAGTTCAGGGGTAGACATATCAATTTCGTTCACTTGTGCAAGGCCGGTAATACCAGGACGTACTGAAAATACATTTTTAGCATCGCGCGCTTTAGTCAATTCATCTTGATTAAACAAACCAGGACGCGGCCCAACCAAACTCATTTCACCTTTTAGCACATTCCAAAGCTGTGGAAGCTCATCAAGCTTAGTTTTACGCAAAAAGCCACCAAAAGGAGTTATCGAAGCAGTACTTGCTAAGTGGCTCGCAACTGATGCAGTATCAACACTCATTGTTCTAAATTTTACTAGTGTAAATGGTTTTTTATTTCGGCCAACACGCTCTTGAGTAAATATAGGAGAGCCAGTATCAAACAAGCCAATAATGTATAAAATCACCAAAAATGGTGACGCAAATAACAAACCAAACAGTGAAAACAAAAAGTCGAGTACACGTATCATTTATAAATCCATTAATTATTTTGTTGAAGGTTTTTCAGCAGCAAGTTTAAAACCATGTTCAACTGAGAATGATGGTTTCCAGTCAAGCGTATTTTTTGTGTGAGTAATATCTAGCTGGAGAGAGCCTGTCAACCTATCGATAACATCGCTCTTATTAAGTAATTTACCTGCTAATTTAAAGCACCAAACTGGCACAGGCAAAGCTAAGTTTTTCTTGCCTTGAACTTTGGCCATCAAAGCAACCATTTCAGCCGTTGATAAGTCATGATCATCAGAGGCTAAAAATATTTGATTAGCAGCTTTAGGGTGAGTAATACACACCTTTATTAAATCAACCAAGTTATATACAGAGACTAAGCTACGCTTATTATTTTTAATTGCTCTAAAAGGCAATGGAAAACCTTTGCTAACAAAACGCATTAACGAAGCAAAGTTTGCTTTAACACCTTCACCGTAAACAAGTGGTGGGCGGATAATCACAACTTCCATACCGGTTTGCTTGCTAAGATCTAACAATTGCTGCTCCGCCTCTGCTTTCGAGATGCCATAAGGGTCTTCAGCAAATGACTTATCCCTTGCAGTGAAAGGAGCTTTACCGCTTGTACTTTCACCGTTCACTTTAATCGAGCTTAAAAATACAAAGCGTTTCACACCTGCTAGTGCTGCTTGCTTAGCTAAATTAAGTGTTCCATGAGTATTTACGGCCCTAAATTCATTAAGTGGATCACAAGCTGTATCATCCATAATATGGACTCTTGCAGCGCAATGCACCACAACATCTACATTTACAAGCGAATCGCTATAAAGTGAAGTAGAGTCCAAGTCATACGTGAAAACATTTCCGAAACTAGATGGTTTTCTTCCTAGTAAATTTAGTTGATAGTTCCCTTGCAATTGCTTAACTAAATTATTACCAACAAAACCAGAGTAACCTGTGATAAGTAACCGCTTCACTTTTTACCACCATAACTAATAATTGAGTTTGCCATTTCCATCATAATATTTGTACGCGTATATTTTTTTATAAAGCTATCTCTATTCGTTTGGCTAAGCTTCAAATTATTAAGGGAAGTAATTGCTTGCTGATGATTACTTGGATAAAACACCTCTGCATTATCAACTTCTTTATTTATAAATTCAGCCGCATAACCACTTACACCGGCTAAAATAGGTTTACCCACCGCGGCATATTCAAATATTTTTGAAGGTAATACTTTTTCAAAAGCTGGGTAATCGTTTAAATGTAAAAATAATATATCTGCACTTAAATACTCTTGAATTAACTGTTCACGGTTTACAGGCGGATGAAAAGAGATATTGGTAACCCCTTTACTTTCCTCAATCAAGGCGGCTTTTCTGCCACCATCGCCAATCACTTTAAACTGATATTTCGTGCCAGTTTGCCTTGCAAACTCAGGTATTATTGTACTTAAGCCCTGACCTTCGCCAATATTTCCTGCATATAATACAGTTAACGGTGCTGAATCATTTAACTCTGATTCAACCGGTGCTTCAGTGCGTAAGAATTCTTTATCAATGCCATTTGTAAACCATGAATAGTTTGCACTTTTAAAGCGCTTAACAAAGTAGCCCTCAAATCCTTTTGATACTAAATTAATATGCTTAGCCGCAGAAAACGTATAATTTTCAACTAATGTCAAAATAGGTTTTAGTAAAAAAGTTACTTTTGGGTTTAACACATCTTTTAGGGTATCAACAAAAATATCACGTATATCTAAATAGAGAGGCGCATTAATTCGCTTTGCAATTCTCGCCCCTAAAAAAGCGGTAAATAAACGAGAACTTGTTGCAAATACTAAATCATACTTTTTACCACTTACAAGTTTGTTAGCCTGCTTATAAAAAGCAGCAAAAGACTTAATTTGATCAAGCATGCCACTTTTATGCGAGGGTAAAGCAATTCGCCTAACAGTTAAATTATCTGTTTGCTCTAATTCCTGCGCACCAGCCTCAAAGCTTGCATACCGATTTGGCATAGTTGTAATAACTTCAATATCAACATCAGAGTTATTTTTTAGCTGCTCTATTAAAGCCGTAGTTCTGAATGACCCTGCGCACAAATCGGGAGCGTAATAAAATGAGAGTACCAATACTTTCAAAAATATTCCTTTTGGATATTTATTTCTGTAATCAAATGACCATTAGTAAATGGTATAACTATTTTTTTATTAGGAATGGTTTTTCCAAACTCTGGGTGCCAAGTGCTTTCTTCAATAAAGTAAGCATTTGAGCTTACTAAAATCACTTTGCTTTTACATTCAAGGCCAATCTCTAAACTTGTTTGGTTAACTTGCTTTATCTCTACATCGGGGTGAACATGCAAGTGAAACTCTGCTGCTGATTTAGTAGATAAGCCATCTGTTATAATACAAGAATCGCTCAACGCATTTATTGTTCTTGTATGAGTAACTTTTGGCTTTAATCGCTTATAGCCGTTATGACTTGCTGATAACGTAACATTACCAGAATTTTCTTCAGCCTTAATGAGTCGACCATAAGCTCTACGCGCAACACGAAAACCTGACCAAACCTCTGAAGAGCTTTGACCTTTAACTGTTACAGTATTATGAGCTGGAGTCTCTCTCTGCCTTAGACGCTCTTTACTAACGCCATACAATGAAGTACCTGAATTAACAAAAACACGTTGGGTGCCCACTGACATTTCAAAGCTTAAAGTATCTGCATGTGCATGCCCTGGTAAGTAGTCAGGCCCAACATTTGCGTGGTCAAATAAAAGGGTGTAATTATCAGTTTTCACTCGACTATAACCGCTGGCATGATTTGTAGTAAGCATATTTAATGGCGTTTGGTACTCAATGCCTAGCTTACTTGCATAGTGAAAAATCTCAGCAGGACTTGCAGCGATGCCAATAGCCGCATCATTAAAAAAACTGATTTCGCCATCAGGGTGAGTCATTGTCTTAAGCCAGTTAAGTGCTTTTTTAGCCACTAACTGCCAATTATTTAAACGCGCTAACAGCTTTATATTTTGACTCGTTTTCGCCAAATCAATCAGCTCAAGTAAATCCCAAAGCAGGATTTCATGATACATTGGAGACAATTCAAAATGAGCGCCATCGGCTAAAAATTGCTCTTCAATTTCTCTATCTAATATTTTTAAACCTAGATTTAAAAAACGCTCAGCCTCATCACCTTGCAAGTAGGCTCCTACAAAGGTCAAAGCTTTAGCGTTAGCAAATAAGTGATTACCTAAAATATGGTACTCAAGCTGCTGAGATAGTGCGCTAGCCTGCTGCGCAATACTATTTAGATACTTTTGTTCAACATTCTTCTTTTTACTAAACCACTTAACCCAATTTACCAACCGAAGTGATAGTGGGTAAGGTTCCCAACCATTGCCAAAGCAAGGTGGGTTTTCTTCAATCCAACGATTAATGAAAGAATAATGTATAAACTCTCGCTCTTGATAGGTTACAGAGCTTAAATCATCAAAGTAATGAAGATTGTACAGCCAGAGTTTTGAATACCTATCAGAGTTCCAGTCAGTATTTTTTTCAACCACTCCCACTTCATTTAAAAAAGAAACTTCGTGATTTTTAAAAAGTGACTGTTTAAATAGACAAGGTCCATACCAGCAGAAGCTATTAACACTACCGACTACTGGGCTGACAACCTTAGGTTTTATAAACTTATAAAGCGCCCTATAGTAAAACTGCTCAAATCTAAGATATTTCAAAGTATGAAATATCTTAGATAACTTGATTAATACTGACTTCATTGTTTACGTAACTGTTGCGCGATATCGATTGAAACAGACGCAACTTCAAATATTTCGCTAGCACTAATAGGTGCAGCTGTACCATTTTTAATTGAATCTAAAAATAACTTAGAACAATTATTCTGTCCTTTATCTTGCTTCCATAAGTTAAGCTTTTTAAAGCCTTTCCAGCCAAAACCTTTGAGTTTAAAGAAATTATCTAATTGTAAAACTTTACCGGCTATAAAAACTTCAACACGCTCTTTAGGGAAACTAGCAGCACCATTTGCTAAATAATGAATAGTACCAAATGATCCATCAGCAAAACCAAGAATAATAGCGGCTTTATCTTCAGTAACTTCCACAGTATCAGTATCGCCCATTCTACGAGCTTGAACACTTACAATCTCACTACCAGCTAGGTAGCGCATTAAATCAATAAAATGACAAGCTTCTCCAATAATACGACCGCCACCTACACTATTATCTTGTGTCCAATGGTCTGCTGGGATACTGCCCGCATTCATAGTCATAATAAATGATTTAGGCTCTTTAATTGGAGCTAGTAACTCTTTCATTTTTTGAATTTGTGGAGAATAACGGCGATTAAAACCGACCATTAACTTAGGT
>MDTG01243260.1_pt1 | contig 12600 bp, 10 predicted proteins | sample 811421 | NCBI WGS metagenome assembly MDTG01 (sample SAMN05326645, study PRJNA326480) | marine metagenome | isolation source: seawater | place: Pacific Ocean: South East | collected 2011 | reverse complement strand
TGCTTATTTTTTATTGGCTTTATAATAAAATTGTTGGCATAGATAATATTAAACTAGGATAAATATGGCATTACCAAGTTATGCATCAACTGTTCAAAAAACTTATTATTATTTATATTTGTTTTTTTGTGGTGTAGTATTCTTTTTTCTTGTAGCTCCTTTAATTGCAATTGTTCCTATTTCATTCAGTGTATCTCCATTTATGGTATTTACTGATGGTATGCTAGCATGGCCTCCAGATCCTGATGCATGGTCTCTAAGATGGTATAAAAATATGATAGGTGATTGTAGTGCTGATGTAGTTTCATCAACAGTTCCTTGCTCAAATAAATGGATGATAGGGACTGTAAATAGTTTTTTTATTGGTTTAGTTTCAACAGCAATAGCAACAGCTCTTGGAACATTAGCTGCTTTAGGCTTAAGTAGGCCACATATGCCTTTTAAAGGCCTCATAATGGCAATTTTAATATCACCAATGATTGTGCCTCTTATTATTACAGCGGCAGGTATGTTTTTCTTTTATGCAAGAATTAGCCTGGTCTATACTTTTACAGGAGTAATTCTTGCTCATGTTGCACTTGCAACTCCTTTCGTAGTAATTACTGTTACTGCGACCTTGATTGGTTTTGATATGAACATGGTCAAGGCATCTCAAAGTCTAGGAGCAAAACCTATTCGTACTTTCTTTAAAGTAATTATGCCTTTAATATTACCTGGAGTAATATCTGGTGCCTTATTTGCTTTCATTACATCTTTTGATGAGGTTGTTATAGTTATGTTTATGGCAAGTTTAGATCAATTAACAATACCAAAACAGATGTGGGCAGGTATTCGTCAAGAAATAAGTCCAGTGATTTTATGTATGGCAACATGTCTTGTTGTTTTATCAATTTTTTTATTAACTACTGTAGAATTATTACGTCGACGAGCAGAAAAAATGCGCGGAATTACACCACATTAATTTGTGAAAAAAATTGCAGTTTTAGGAGCTGGAATAGTAGGAATTTGTTCGGCATATTTTTTACAAAAATCTGGTTTTAGTACTACAATTATAGATAGAGAAAAACCTGGAACAATGACAAGTTTTGGTCATGCATGCACATTTGCTGACTATGCTAATATTCCAGTAAATTCACCTTCAATTTTTAAAGATCTTCCATCTATGCTTTTTAAAAAAGATAGCCCACTATCAATTGATTTCTTTTACGCAATAAAAAATTTACCTTGGTTGTTCAAGTTTTTAAAAAATTGTCGTAAAGATAAAGTAGAAGAAATTTCTTTATCTTTAGCAAATATTTTAAAACATGCTTCACTATCATATGATCAGATCTTTGAGGATGTGAATGTATCGCAATATATTAAAAATGAAGAAAATATTTATCTTTTTCATAATAAAAGAGCACTTGAGGATTACAATTACGCAACCTCTTTAAGAAAAAAAAATAATATTGAAGTTCAGAATTTAAGTAAAAATGAGGTATTAGAGTTGGAGCCAAATTTATCTCCAGTTTTTTATTCAGGTCAATTATTTATAGGCTCAAGACATACAACCAATCCTTTAGCAATAAGTAGTAAAATATTTAAAAAATTTTTATCACAGGGTGGAAAGTATATTCAAAAAAATGTTAACAATGTTTTTCAAAAAGAAAATTCTGTAGAGATAATTTTGGAACAAAATAAATATGAATTTGATGAAATAATTATTTGTGCAGGGGCATGGTCAAATTTAATAGCAAATATGGTAGGGGAAGATTTTCCTTTAGACACAGAAAGAGGATACCATGTTTTATTTGAAACTGATAAACAATTAATTAATAGACCAATTGCCTGGTCAGAATCTGGTTTTTATTTAATTCAAATAGAAGATGGAATTCGAGCTGCAGGTACAGTTGAAATTGCTAACTTAAATAAACCACCTAATGATGAAAGAACAAAAATGATTGAAAGACAATCAAGAAAAATTTTACCAGAATTAGGAAATGTTAAATCTACCTGGATGGGTAGAAGACCAACTCTTCCAGACGCTTTACCAATTATCGGAAGATCAGAAAAAAATAAAAATGTTTTTTTTGCATTTGGTCATCAACATATAGGCTGGACTCTAGCTGCAGTAACTGGGAAAATTATTAAGGACTTAGTTCAAGATATTCAACCTAATATTAACATTGACGCGTTTAACCCTTATCGTTTTTAGATCAATTTAGACTAATCCCAACATTTTTTACTTGTAAATAAGATTTAAGTGCATCCACCCCTTTTTCACGACTATAACCTGATTGTTTATATCCTCCAAATGGTGTAGCATGGCTACCTGTAAACCATTTATTAACATATACTTGACCAGCTTCTAATTTACTTGCTGTCCAAGAAGCTTTTTTTAGATCTTTAGTGAATACACCTGCTCCTAATCCATAGTCAGTATCATTAGCAATTTGTATAGCTTCTTCTTGTTCATTATATTCTAAAACAGAAAGAACAGGACCAAATATTTCTTCTCTTGCAACAGTCATATCTTTTTTAACATTATTAAGAACAGTAGGTTCCATGAAGTAACCTTCTCTATCAACTCGTTTACCCCCATACACAGCTTCAGCCCCTTGTTGAATTCCTGAACGAGCATAGCCTTCAATTTTTTCAAGTTGATTTTCTGAAATTACTGGAGTTAATTCAGTACCTTCTTCATATCCAGCTCCAATTTTAAGAGATTTGCTCAAAGTAACAAGTTTTTCAATCAATTCATCTTTAATTGATTTATGCACAACTAATCTTGACATTGCTGTGCAAATTTGACCTGCAACACCAAAAATGCCATGTCTTGCACTTTCAATAACAGATTCTAAATCTGCGTCAGGAAAAACTATACCAGCTGATTTTCCTCCAAGTTCTACTATAGCGGGTATTGCTTTGTCAGCACAAGCATGAAGAATTTTTTTTCCAGTGTTAACTGATCCAGTAAATACAACGTGATTGACATCAGGGTGGGATACAAGATAGGAGCCAGCTTCTTCTCCATAACCAGCTATTATATTTATTAAACCTTTAGGCACACCAGCTTTTTCAATGGCTTTAGCAAAAATTGCAGCAGATAAAGGGGTTAATTCAGCTGATTTAATAATTGTTGAATTACCTGTAGCAAAAGAACATGATAAAGATCTTCCAATCATAGACAAAGGAAAATTCCATGGAACAATATGTGCAGAAACACCAAATGGTTCTAAAACTGTATAATCAAATACATTAGGAGAAACTGGTATTGTTTTACCTTCTAACTTATCTGTTAAACCAGCATAATAATCAAACATGTCGGCTACATCATTAAACTCCTTGATTGCAGCTGGAAGGGTTTTACCATTTTCGTAACATAAAATTTTTCCACCTTCTTTGGCCAATTTACGTGTTTCATCTGCAATATTATGCATTAATTTTGCTCTTTCCATTAAGGGCATGTCTATTAAAACTTTTGATTTAAATGCATTTTTTGCTGCTTCTATTGATAGATCAACATCATTTTTTTTAGCACAAGCAATTTCACCAATAATTTTACCTGTAGCAGGATTGTCTACTTTAATTGTTTCATTTGAATGACTATCAACCCATTTTCCATCAATAAAATTTTTATAAATTTCCATAATTTTTTTCTAATTTTATATTTAATGTATATTGATGATAATATCTATTTTAAATTAATATTAATTTTTTTATCTATACTAAGGTTTTGCTGTTATTCCACCATCTATTATAATTTCTGTACCAGTGATATAATCTGCTTGGTTACTTAATAAAAATAAAATTGTATTTGCAATGTCTTCAGGTTTACCTATTCTTTTAAGGGGTATATTTTTTGATAATTGCTTTTTAGCAGATGGATTCTTTTTCCATCTAATTTGCATGGGTGTTTCTACTGCACCAGGTAAAATACTATTTGATCTTATATTGTAAGCAGCAAACTGAATTGCAACAGATTTTGATAATCTAATCATTCCAGCTTTTGAGGCACCATATGCATCTTGAGGCTTATCATCACCTGATAAAGAATCTATTGAAGAAATATGCACCATGGATCCAAATTTATTTTTTTTCATTTTTGGCACAACTAATTTAACTAAATATGCCATGCTTTTTAAATTAATTTTGAAAACCTTTTCCCATGTATCAAAATTTATTTTAGTTACAGAAATATCTTTATCAAACCATAATACACCAGCTGCATTAACTAAATAATCAATTGACTTATTTTTAAGATAAAAACTTTCAATAGCTTTTTTTAATTCAGAAAAATTTGTTATATCCACTTTTACAAAAGAAATATTTTTATTTTGAAGATATTTATTTGGGGGTTTTTTAATATCTAACATTAAAATTTTAATTCCTAATAAACATATTTTATCAACTGTTTTTAGCCCTATACCTCCTGAGGCTCCAGATATTACTGCTGTTTTTCCTCTAAAATTTAGTTTCATAAAATAAATAGATATATACTCTAATATTTCAAAAATAATAATTGATTTAAAAAATATATGTATTTAAAGCATATTATATGCTCAAAACAATTAGTCCAATTGATAATACTATCTATGTAGAAAGAGAGTATGCTCAAAATCAAGAAATTGAAGATGCATTAAATTTATCAAAAAAAGCTTTTCTTAATTGGCGAAATAAACCTCTTGAAGAAAGAAAAAAACTCTTAATAAAATTTGTAGATTTTTTTTTACAAAACAATAAACAAATAGAGGAAGAGTTATGTAAACAAATGGGCAGACCCATTAGCCAGTGTGGAGGCGAAATGAATGGATTTGAAGAAAGAGCTCGTTACATGATTGAAAATTCAGAAAAGGCTTTAGAAAAAATAATATCTAAAAAAAATGACGAGTTTGATAATTTTATAACAAAAGATCCTCTTGGAACTATTTTTATAATTGCTCCATGGAATTATCCTTACAATACTTCTGTTAATTCAATTGTCCCATCACTTTTGGCTGGAAACAGTGTGATTTTAAAACATTCATCTCAGACACCACTCTGTGCTGAACAGTTGTTTAAGGCTGCAAAACTTTCTGATATACCCGAAGGTGTTTTTCAGTTTTTACATTTGGATCATCAATCAACATCAAAAATTATTACAGATAATAGAATTGACCATGTACTTTTTACTGGATCTGTTAGTGGAGGTAGAGAAGTCAAAAAAGCAATTGGTGAAAGGTTTATTAATGCTGGTTTAGAATTGGGTGGTAAAGATCCAGCGTATGTAAGAAAAGATTGTAATCTACAGCATGCTATAGAAAATTTAGCTGATGGATCTTTTTATAATTCAGGACAGTCATGCTGTGGAATTGAAAGAATTTATGTTGATGGAGAGATCTATAATGATTTTATAGATGGAATGAAATCCTTTACAGAAAAATATGTTTTAGATGATCCTCTAAAACCTGAAACTAATCTTGGTCCAGTAGTTAAAATTTCTGCTGCAAAATATATACGTTCACAAGTTAAACAAGCTTTAGTTGAAGGAGCTAAAGATTTAATTGAAAAAAGTAATTTTAAAATTTCTGAAGATGTTAATTGTTATGTAAGTCCATCAATCTTGATTGATGTTGATCATAATATGAAATTTATGATGGAAGAAACTTTTGGCCCCACGGTTGGTATTATGAAAGTTAAAAATGAAGATGAAGCTGCAAAATTAATGAATGATAGTCCATATGGTTTAACAGCTTGTATATGGACTTCTGATAAGGAATTTGCTGAAAGATTTGGTCCAAGAATTAATACGGGTACATTTTTTATGAATAGATGTGATTACTTAGATCCCGGACTAGCATGGACGGGAGTAAAAAATACAGGCAATGGCGTTACCTTATCAGTTCTTGGTTTTAATTATGTAACTAGAGCTAAAAGTTATCATTATAGGACTATTTAAAATGGCTATTATAGAAAACATGAACTGGAATTATCCTACACCTCTTTGGTTTGGAATAAATAGAATAAAAGAAATTCAAAATGCTTGTAATAATTTAAATATTTTAAATCCTTTAGTTGTTACTGATCCAGGCATTCTTAATACAAATATTATTTCTAAGGTAAAACAATCATTAATTAATGATGTTAATATATATAGTGACGTTCAAGGTAATCCAACAGGTTCTAATGTAATGAATGGTGTTGAAATTTTTAATGCAAGAAAGCATGATGGGATAATTGCTGTTGGTGGTGGGTCAGCAATGGATGTTGGAAAGGGAATAGCTTTTATGGCAGGTCAATCAAGACCAATATGGGATTTTGAAGACATAGATGATTATTGGACAAGAGCAAATAGTGAAGCAATTTATCCCGTTATTGCTGTTCCAACAACAGCAGGCACAGGGTCAGAAACAGGTAGAGCTGGTGTTTTTACTAATGAACAAACTCATGAGAAAAAAATTATATTCCATCCTAAAATGATGCCTGCAATAGTAATACTGGACCCAGATTTAACAGTTGAATTACCGCCATCTTTAACCGCTTTTACAGGAATGGATGTTCTAGCTCATTGTTTAGAGGCTTATTCTTCAAACTTTTTTCATCCTTTATCGCAAGGTATTGCTATTGAAGGAATATCTATAGTAAAAAATTACTTGGTTCGAGCATACAAAAATGGAAATGATATGGAGGCACGATCTTATATGTTGGCTGGTTCTGCAATGGGATCTACAGCATTTCAAAAAGGACTTGGGGCTATCCATTCTTTGAGTCACCCTGTGGGTGCTATTTACAATACACATCATGGACTTACAAATGCTGTATTTATGCCCTATGTATTAGAAAGAAATAGGGAAGCTATAGAAGAAAAAATAATTAAGATTTCAAAATATTTAAGTTTGGAAAACACAAGTTTCGAAGGGTTTATGAAATGGATCTTAGATCTTCGAAAGGAATTAGAAATACCTCATACTTTAAAGGAACTAATCAAAGATGATTCAAAATTAAAAAAAATGAGTGAACTTGCTTTACAAGATCCTTCAACGGGTGGAAATCCTATTATTTTAAATCAGAAAGATTTTTTAGAATTATATGAAAAATCTTATTTAGGAAAATTATTTTACAGCAAATGAATAAAAAAAAATTAAGAAGCGAAAATTGGTTTAATAATCCTGATAATCCAAGCATGACGGCTTTGTATTTAGAGAGATATTTAAACTATGGATTAACAAGAAAAGAATTACAATCTGGCAAACCAATTATTGGTATTGCTCAAAGTGGTAGTGATTTATCACCTTGTAATAGGCATTTTTTGGAATTATCAAATAGAATTAAAGCTGGGATAAGAGATGCTGGTGGAATTCCTTTTGAATTTCCTACACATCCAATCCAAGAAACAGGAAAGAGACCTACTGCACTTTTAGATAGAAACTTAGCTTATTTGTCATTAGTTGAAGTATTGTATGGTTATCCAATTGATGGGGTAGTTTTAACAACAGGGTGTGATAAAACTACTCCTGCTAGTTTGATGGCTGCAGCCACAGTTAATTTACCATCAATTGTATTATCAGGAGGACCAATGCTTGATGGTAATTATAAAGGTAAAAAAGTTGGATCAGGAACTGTTGTTTGGGAAGCTAGAAGAATGCATTCTAGGGGTGAAATTAATTATGAAGAATTTATGGATTTAGTTGCTGCTTCAGCACCAAGTGTTGGTCATTGCAATACTATGGGAACAGCATCTTCTATGAATTCAATTGCTGAGGCTTTAGGCATGTCACTACCTGGTTGTGCCGCAATACCAGCTCCATACAGAGAGAGATCTCAAATGGCTTATGATACAGGATTGAGAAGTGTTGGAATTGTAAAAGAAGATTTAAAGCCATCTGATATTATGACAATGGATGCATTTAAAAATGCTATAGTAACAGCCTCAGCTATTGGTGCTTCAACAAATGCACCTCCACATATAATAGCAATAGCTAAACAATTAAATTTAGATTTAAACTTAAATCATTGGGAAGATTGGGGAGAAAAAATACCACTTTTAGTTAATCTTCAACCTGCAGGAGAATATTTAGGTGAAGGTTATTTTCAAGCTGGAGGAGTTCCAGCAGTAATGAAAGAACTCTTAGATAATAATAAATTATCAAATCATGCAATAACAATTACTGGAAAGACTATAAAAGAAAATTTAGAAAAGTCAGAATGCAAAAATAAAAATGTAATATACAGTTTTAATAAACCAATAAAAGAAAACGCAGGTTTTTTAGTTCTAAGAAGTAATTTTTTTGATTCAGCAATAATGAAGATGTCTGTTGTAAGTGAGGAATTTAAAAATAGATATTTAACTAATAAAGATAAACCAATGGAGTTTATAGTTAGAGCAATTGTTTTTGATGGACCAGAACACTATCATCATGAAATTAATAATCCTAAATTAAATATAGATGAAAATTGTATATTAATTATTAGAGGTTGTGGGCCTGTTGGATATCCAGGTGCTGCTGAGGTTGTAAATATGCAACCACCAGATCACTTATTAAAAAAGGGAATTAGTTCTTTACCATGTTTAGGAGATGGTAGACAAAGTGGAACATCTGAAAGCCCTTCAATATTGAATGTATCACCTGAAGCAGCTATTGGAGGAAAATTATCAATTATTCGTAATAATGATCAAATAAAAGTTGATTTACTAAATAAGCGTGTTGATGTTCTAATAGAAGAAGATGAGATCAATGAGAGAATTAAAAAAAATAAATTTCAAATTCCAGCTAATCAGACACCTTGGCAGGAAATTTCAAGAGAATACGTTGGTCAGTTAGCAGAAGGAGCGTGTTTGGATTTAAAAGAAAAATATATAGATGTTGCTCGAAAAAAAGGAATACCAAGAGATAACCACTAAAAATCTATTAATTTAATTTAAAGCAATATATGTTATTTAAAATTATTATTAAAATATATCTAAACAAAATTTAAATTCTATGAATGAAATAGCTAATTATCCTTCTTTAAAAAACAAAACAGTAATTATCACTGGTGGTGCATCTGGCATTGGCTCTTCAATAGTAGAAAATTTTTTACAACAAGGATCGAAAGTAGCTTTTTTAGATAAAGAAATTGAACTTGGAAATCAACTAGTATCAAAGCTAAATAATTATGAACATAAACCTTTATTTAAAGTTTGTGATTTAAAAAATATTAAAGAATTGAAAGACTCAATTATAGAAATTGCAAAAGATTTAGGACCAACATCTATTTTAGTTAATAATGCCGCTAATGATGAAAGACATCATATTGATGATGTAACTGAAGAATTTTGGGATGACAGAATGCAAGTCAATCTTAGACATTATTTTTTTGCAACTCAGGCTGTCTATAAAGATATGAAAAAATTAGGTAGTGGGGCTATTGTTAATATTGGGAGTTTTTCATGGATGTTAGGTCAAGGTAATATGCCTGCTTACACAACTGCAAAATCAGCAATTATGGGACTTACAAGAACCTTGGCAAGAGATTTAGGAGAATACAATATTAGAGTTAACTGCGTCGTACCTGGATGGATTTTAACTGAAAGACAAAAAAAATTATGGCTTACTCCTGAAGCTGAAAAAGAACAACTTGAACGTCAATGCATCAAAAGAATGCTTGTACCTGATGATATAGCAAAGACTGTTTTATTTTTTGCTTCAGAACAAAGCTCTGGATGTACCGCCCAAAACTATGTCGTAGACGGAGGAGTAGTAAATTAATGTCAAAAAAAGAAAAAATTGCTTTTGGCCGTCTAAATTTAATGAGGAATGATCAGATTGGCAAAAATAAAAAAATAAGAATAGGATTTGTGGGTGGTGGACCCAACTCCTTTATAGGATATTCTCACAGATTAGCATCAAGATTTGATAATCGTTTTGATTTTGTTGCAGGAGTATTTTCAAGAGATATAAAAAAATCAATATCTTTTGGTCAATCTTTAGGATTAGATAAAGATCGTTGCTATAATAGTTATGTTTCTATGGCAAAAAATGAATCAAAAAGAGAAGATGGTATTGAGGCAGTAGGAATTATGACGCCATCAGGTGATCATTATAAAATTGCGAAAGAATTTATAGAGAACAAAGTTCATATTATTTGTGATAAACCATTAACTGCCAATATTGAAGATGCAGTTAAGTTAAAAAAATTAGTGATTAAATATAAAGTTATATTTGCTTTAACCCATAATTATTCAGCATATCCAATGTTAAGAGAGGCAAAAACAATTATTGAAAAAGGAAAATTAGGAAAAATAAATTTGATTAATGTTGAGTATCCACAAGGTTATACTGTTGGCGTCAAAAAAAAAGATGAAAAAAAAACGCTGAAATGGCGCTTAGATAAAAAAATGGCTGGACCTTCAATGATATTAGCAGAAATAGGAACACATGCTTATCACTTAATGCGCTATGTTACTAATTTAGAAGTTAGCGAGATTGCAGCAGAAGTAAATTCATTATCATCTGAGGTGTCAGTTGATGATAATGCGTTTTTAATACTAAGAATGAATAATAGAGCTAGAGGATCGATATGGGTTTCCTCTGCTGCAACAGGTGGTGAAAATGGATTAAAAATAAGGGTTTATGGAACGATGGGAGCTATAGAATGGTTTCAAGATGATCCTAATAATTTAAAATTTACTGAATTAAATAATCCTACCAAAATCATAACGAGAGGAAGCAGTACAGTTTCAGATCTTTCTATTAGATCATCAAGAATAGCTGCAGGTCATCCAGAAGGTTTCTTTGAAGCATTTGCAAATATATATACTGAGTTTGCAGATTCAATTAATAATTTGAAAAATAATAAAAATTTTAAATTTCTACACCCTTCTATAGAAGATGGCGTTAAAGGCATTAAATTTATTTTTGCTGCAAAAAAATCTTCTAATCAAAATTCAAAATGGATTAAAATTTGAGTTTACTACTTGATTTTATTTTTTTATTCTGGTCTAAGAAGTTATGTTAAATATATCACTTTTAGGAGCAGGGCGTATTGGTAAAATGCACGCTGAAATTATAGACGCACATCCAAAAGCAAGATTACAATTTGTTTATGATATTAATTTAGACTCTGCGAAACAAGTCGCACTAGAAAATAATTCAGAAGCTATTAATTCTCCTGAAGAGGCAATAAACAGTGATAAAGTTGATGCTCTATTAATTGCTTCAGCTACACCTACTCATACTAAGTTTATCACTATGGGCGCTAAAGCCAAAAAGCCTATTTTCTGTGAAAAACCTATTGATCTTGATATCGATAAAGTTGACAAGTGTATGGATGACATTAAGGGAATTGATATACCTCTCCAAATTGGTTTTAATAGACGATTTGATAATAGTCATGCAAAAGTTCAACAGGCAAGAGTAAATAAAGAAATTGGAGAGTTAGAAATGATAATTATCAGTAGTAGAGATCCTGCACCTCCTGGACTAGATTATTTAAATGCAGCAGGTGGTTTCTTTCGAGATACAACTATTCATGATTTTGATCTATCTCGATTCATTTTAGGTGAAGATCCAATTATTCAAGTATCAGCGTTTGGTGATAATTTATTTGACAAAAATGTTAAACAAGCAAAAGATTTTGATACCGCAATGTTTATTCTTAAATCTAAAAAGGGAGTTTTAATACATATCAATAATTCAAGAAGAGCGGTATATGGTTACGATCAAAGAGTAGAAGTTTTTGGAAGCAAAGGTATGGTTATCTCAAATAATCAAACACCAACTTCTGTAGAAAAATTCACAGATTCTTCAACTTCATCAAAAGAACCCATTCTAAATTTTTTTATTGAAAGATATGTGCAAGCTTATAGAGATCAATTTAATCATTTTATAGATTGTGTATTTAAAAATAAAAAACCAAGTGTAACTTTTGAGGATGGACGAAATGCTTTAATTATTGCTAATGCAGCATATGAATCGCATAAACAAAAAAAAACAATAGATATAAATTATGAATAAGTACGTACCCGATTTATCTTCCCAATTCAAAGACAAAATAGTTATAGTTACTGGAAGTACACAAGGTAGCGGAGCAGAAACAGCTAAATTATTTGCACACAGAGGAGCCAAAGGATTAACAATCTGTGGTAGAAAAGAAAAAGAAGGACACAATATAAAAAAGGAAATTGAAAAAATAGGTTCAGAATGTATTTTTGTAAAAGCCGATTTGTTTGAAGAAAAAGATTGTAGAAACATAATTGAGTCGACAGACAAAACTTTTGGAAAAGTTCATTGTCTTGTAAATGTAGCGGGTTTTACAGAAAGGGGAACGATACTAAGCACAACAATGGATAATTATGAAAATTGTTTTAATGTTAATACAAAGGCACCTTTTATTTTGATGCAAGATTCCATAAAGATTATGATTAGAGAGAATATAAAGGGTAATATTGTAAATGTATTATCAATGGCTATGCATAGTGGAATGCCTTTTTTAGCTGCCTATAGTGCCTCAAAGGCCGCTTTGGCAAACATAACAAAAAACACAGCTAATGCAGTTTCAGGAAATAATATTAGAGTTAATGCTTTAAATATAGGTTGGACGGATACTCCAGGAGAAGATATAATTCAAAAAAAATTCCATGAAGGTGGAGAAGATTGGCTT
>MDTG01097582.1_pt1 | contig 12600 bp, 12 predicted proteins | sample 811421 | NCBI WGS metagenome assembly MDTG01 (sample SAMN05326645, study PRJNA326480) | marine metagenome | isolation source: seawater | place: Pacific Ocean: South East | collected 2011 | reverse complement strand
TCTGCATCTATTTTTAAGATTATGAGGTACAGCTCTCCTGGCAAGTCTAAGATGAACTTCATCCATTTCAAGGCCTATAGAATGAAGGTTAAACTTCTCAGATGCTGAAATGCAAAAGAAACCCACACAAGATCCAATATCCTTTAAGGAATTATTTTCTGAAGAAATATGTTTTTGAATTTCAAGCCATCTTTCCAAGGTACCTTTACCTCTAATTTTTGCTTCGTTTATCCCAAGCCAAGGAATTGGTTGATAGTCAAATTTAGGTTTATCGAATATAAATTTTGTAGTTATGAGCCTAAAAGACAAGAAATCAAAAAAATTTAAAAGATAAAGTTTTATCCTTTTGATGAGAACATTTATAAAGTGTTTCATTTATGAAGAACATTTGGGTGAAAATTAACTTTTTGAAAAAATTTCTTTTAGTAAATTTTTAATTCTCTTAAAAGTTATTATACATGCAATTTTCAGCCAAAGACTTAAGGGGACATATGCAGAGATATTTATTATGTGCCTCATAAGCTCCCTATCCTGAATAGCATTATATTTGTGCTCATTAATCCAATTTTTATTTATTTCTAAGTCCTTAAGAATCGTATATCCACTTTCTAGTGTAGTTACATGGCCAAGAGAATAATCATAGGTCATGTGAGCATCTAGATTAAAACTACTTAAATATTCAGGAACGTAATAAGATTTTCCAGAAACTAAAGCTCTGTCGTAAAAAGGAACAATACCTATAAAAGCCTCATCAAATCTATTATTTTCTATACTTTTCTTTGATAAAAGTACTGAAATTATTGCACCTAAATAATGGCCTGGAAAAAATCCCTCTTCCAAAAGTTCTTCCTTCGTGAAAACTTTATCTTTTTCACAAATTTTTTCTGTGAGTTCGATATCGTCCTGTCTCCTAAAAATATAAGGCCAACTAACTGTAGCCAAATCAGGACTTTTTGAAATTATTTTCTCTAGGGTTTCTATACAATTTTTTTCTAGTTCATCTCCAACAAATAAAAATTTTATAAAATTAAAGTTAGTTTTTTGGAATAAGTCTAAACATTTATTCCAATTTCCAATTCTTCCTAAATTTTCTGAATTTTGAATAATATTTAGATTCTCGTATTGCTTGCAAAACTCTTGTCCAATTTCAAAAGAATTATCTGTAGAACAATTATCAACAATCAAAACTTCAACTTTGTGGGTCTGATTTAAACAACTTGTGATTGTTCTTTCTAGAAATTTCTCACCATTAAATAGGGGAATAACAACTTGTATATTCTTTGATAGTTTCAATTTATTTCGCTATCTTGTTTATTAATTAATTTTCTAAAATCTTGTGACTTCACCATGAGATCCTGAAAAGTTCCAGAGGCTTTTATTGTTCCTGACTCTAAGAAATTGACTTGATCACATATCTCAATGGTAGATAATCTGTGGGCAGACACTAAAAAAGTCTTCTTTCCTTTAAGTTTTTTAATACTCTCCATAAAATTAAGCTCAGTTTTATTATCAAGAGAACTTGTTGCCTCATCTAGGATTATAATTTCTGGGTCATAATAAAGCGCTCTTGCTATTCCTATTCTTTGTAATTGTCCACCTGAAACTTTTACTCCGTTTTCACCAACAATAGTATCCAAACCTTCAGGTAAACCTGAAACAAAAGAAGTTAACTGAGTTAGATCAAGAACCTTATCAACTAAATTTAAATCTATATTTTCTTTATCAATTCCAAGCGCAATATTTTCTTTTATGCTCATATCAAAAAGAAAAACTCTTTGAGGGACATATCCAATATTATTTCTAAACTGACTAAAGTTTTTATAATTTAGTTCTTTTCCATCGATCATAATTGACCCATGCATAAGTGGATTTAATCCAAGTAAGATATCAATTATAGTGGTTTTACCACTTCCAGATCCTCCTACAAGGCCTATCATGGAATTCTTATCTATTTTTAGATTGAAATTATTTAAAATCTTTTTACTGTCTTCGTAAAAGAAATTTTCTATAGAAATTTCGATACACTTTTTAAATTGAATTTTTTTACTCCTGTCGTTGATGAAGGAAGTTTTATCTAACTTTTCCTGTAAATTCCTTATTTTTAAGTCATCTTGGATTATCTCTTTTACAACATTCATTGATTTATTGGAGTTCTTAAGTTCAGTAGCGCCTCTGAGGATTTTTATCATTGACGGGAGAAGTCTTATGGTCCCTGCTGTATATAACGCCAACAAAGGTATGAGGCTTTGTCTATCGAAATCTATAAAGATAAAAAAAGTAATGAGAAGTATTACGCCTACAAAAGCAAGCATTTCTCCTAATCTATATTGGATTTGTTGAATGAATTCAATACTTGCTTCACTAATGAGAAAGTTGTAATTGTATTTCTTGAAGTATTTAACAAAAAAGGTCTCGTTATTTAAGATTTTTAGGTCTTTAATCCCATTGAAACTTTGTTGTGTAAACCTTCCTCTAGCAAGCCCGTACTTAATTCTTTTATTAGCTAGGTCTTCTATTTTTTTTCTGACAAAAGCAAAAATAGAAGAAAAAACAAGGGCATAAAAACTTATTAAAATAATTGTTGATAAGAAATCAACAAATAAAAATAATGCAAGCATAAAGGCTAAAACAAAAAGTTCGCTTATCATGAGAAGAAGAGCTCCATAAAATTTTGCAGCCTGTGGAACTTCTCCAACTAATCTATGATAAAGCTCGGATGGAGGATTGTTTTTAAAAAAAAAGTAATCTTTTCCTAATAAATAATTCAAGACTCGACTCATCATATTTTCTTCAATTTTTTTAGAAAACATTATTCTTTTGTAGTCGATAAAACTCGCTGCGGCTGATTTAATTAAAAAGACCGAGATTAAAATAAAAGAGATACCAATTAGGATCTCTTTTTGGGTATCCATTCCAAAAAAATTAAAAATATGGAAATAGTCAGATATGAAATCTGAATTATCATTACTTGTTATTAAAGCTGTAAATGGAAGCAGAAGGCTTATTGATAATATCTCTAGTCCAGCCAGTATTAGAAGAAGAAGAACTACTACCAAGGACTTTAGAGCTTCTCTAAATGTAAGTAAATTAAAGTAATTATTAGATAAATTCTCTAGGAATGTTTTCATTTATCAGGGAGCATCTATCTTAAAATATTAATTCCACTATTTAATTCAAGTAATTGTTCTTCTACCTCTGATTGATATTGACCAGCTTTTACAACAGCCATTACTTTATGAGCATCTTTAACTATTGATGGATCAAAAACATTAAGATTCGTACCATATAACCTTTTACCTTGTTTAAACTTTGAGTTATCCAATATTCCCTCGAATTTATTTTCTCTAAGTCCATTGTGAAGCAGAAACTGAGAAAAAATATGAGCACCAAAAAGAAATACTGAGCCTTCAAATCTTGAAACTTCTTTGTTAATTTTCTCTGCTTCCATATGGAAAAAATTTATCATTTCTAAATACAAACTTTTATATTCAGAGTAGAGATACTTTGGCAAATTTAATGGCTTTTGAGTGAACGATTTTTCTGCAGAATAAAATATACTATGATTCTGAAAGAAATACTTATCAATGATGTTGTACCCTAGAGAATTAAGGATACAAACTATGAGCTCATCTGTTATGAAGTAAGTATGCTCAAAATTTATAGAATTAGCATATTTGTTTTGCAGATAATGGAGAAGATTTGGAACTGAAAAAATCATCCTGTTACCATCCTTTTGTTTAGAAGAAATTACCTTTAAAACATCAATGGGGTTATACAAATGTTCCAAAACATGACTATGCACAAAAGTCTCAATATTATTTAAATTTTTTACCTTATCTTCAATAAAAGCAGAATCTACCTTTATTTTATTTGAGGATGGAATATAAGAGGGATCAGGATTGGGTTCAATTATCTCCCAAATAACATCTAAATTTTTACTTGTAATTTCAGCTAATTTTCCATTACTTCCCCCCATCTCTAAGATATTCTTTGAATTGATATTTTTTGAGATGAATTTAGACAACTCTCTATGATGATCGTCCCATACTTGTCCTACAGCCTCTGAATGATAACCAGGATAAATTATTTCTAAGGGCAGAAGTTTTTTAAGTTGAATCGTTCCTGAAGATTTTGATATGTGCCATTCCATATCTGCAAAAATATCTTCTTTTGGATCTTGTTCAGTGCATCCAATATAAACAGGAAATTTTTCTATTGTATGAAGATGTTCTAGATCATCATTCCCAGAAATTACACATCTATTTCTCTCTATATAATTCAAATGCTCACCCATTAATCTCTTCATTCAACATCATTTTGCCTAAAGCAAAAAGAAGATGGCTATATGGATTATGATGTAAAGCAGCTATGTTCAAAAAGATTATAGAAGTTAATATTTTCACTTTTTTTCCATCATATCCGTTCTCATCAAGCCAATCATAAAAAAGTCTCTCGCAAAGTATGAGTTTTTGATTTCTTAAAAAATCAAAATCTACGTTATTATCTTCCCACTTAATTTCATAATAGCCTTTGTCTATTATTTCATGAGAAATAATAAGTCCATGCAAAAGCTTTGCTAAATCGTAATAAACATCTCCGATTTCGATTGATCCGGCAAATTCTTGCCTCCAATCAAGAAGAGTAAATTTATTGGAATCTTTGGACCAAATCACATTTTCAAAATGATAATCGCCGTGGAATCTGGTTGGCTCTCCTTCAGATAAATAATTCCAATCCAAGCTATCAAGAAGATCTTTCACTTTAGGTATATTTTGTCCGTTAATGACCTGAGATAAATCTTTTTCATGGAAGCTTGAAAAGAACAAATCAACTCTTTGAAACGTTTTAATTTTATAAAATTCGTTACATGAATTTCTAAAAGACTTATGCTCTTCATTCGAAAGGGATATTTTTTCAAAAAATTTTTTGGAAAACTTTAAAAAATCTTTAAAAATTTTCTTAGTAACAGCTTTCGATAAAGTTAAGCCCTCAACTTTTTCATATGAGTACATATTTTTTTTAGAGTTAACTATATTAGGGATGAATTCTTTAATCTTATCAGCTCTCAATATCCTATTTTTAATAAAATTTATATCATCTGAAAACTTTATAACCTTGTTATTAATGAACCATATCGCTTCATTTTCTTTCTTAAGGATATTTGGTGAGTCTTTATCATAATATTCCCTGTTAGCCTTTTCCAAACCATCCAAGCTCCCGGTATCGTTCCATGAAAATTTAATAGCTTCAATTTTCTTAGGAAGTAGACCTTTTAATCCAAAAGACTCTCCGACTTCAATAGCCTCATTACCTCCTTTATCCATATTGCTCCAAAATTCTTCATAACTATGTATTCCAGCAATTCCAACGTAAGGATAATGATTTTTTGTTGCTTCAGTATTTTTTTCACATATATCTAAAACTATGCTGTTATCTACATAAACTTTTCTGAATTGATCAACTTTTTCAGCTTTTCCGAATCCCATCCAATCTTTATTAGATAGAGGAATTTCCTCTCTAACTAGAGAATCGCAAGATATAAAAATAAAGGGTTTTTGAAGGTATTTCTTACATGATAACAAAGATAATCCTAGACCTGAGCCTTCTCCAGAGAAAGGTGAAACTTCTATAAATTGAAAACTAAGATCTGGATGAGCCAATTCGAGAAATTCTCTAACTAAATTTGATTTATAGCCAACGGGAATTATGAAATCTGTTTCTTTTGGAAATTTTTCTATAATGTGACTTATAGAAGGTTTATTCGAGACAGAAATTAAAGACTTATTTAAGAATTTGGTTAAATTTCCTAGTCTAGATCCAATCCCTGCAGTTGGAATTACGACTGTATGAGTCATGTATTATCGGTCGTAGTCGTCAACAAGTCTTACGACATCATCCATTTCAGGCGTGCTTGCTTCAAGATAGACACTGTCAGAAACTGCTTCCATTCTATGGACAATGCCAGGAGTTAGGGTAATGGTTTCGCCAGATTTATAAATTTTCGAAGAAAGGTTTTTTTCCGATTTAAGATCTTTACCAATGTAAATCCTCAAATCACCACTTAAAACATAAATTGTTTCACATTTTTGATTATGGTATTGAAGACTACATTTATGACCTTTGAACATAGTAAGTTTTTTCATCATGTACTTATCATTGATCTCTATAAGTTCTTCGCTTCCCCAGGGCTTATTTATTATCTGATCTTTTTTGTAATTCATTTAATTATTATAAAGTTATTTAAATTTTAAAATCTATAAGCTCAGGATGTAATTCAAAAAATCTATCATAAAAAAATTTAGTATATTGTTGAAAAGTCCACCTACTATTGAAACCATATTTTTCTTTCATCCAGGTTCTTCCTTCTTCGACATACAGCTTTAGATTTTCATCATAAGTCTCAGTTTTAATAAGGTCTGATTTATCAAGCAAGTATGATTCATTTTCAGAAACAAGTACCTCAGAAGTTATAGCTGCAGACCAATCATTTATGTAGGCTTTAGCTACTAATTCGGATTCAGTTTGATAACCTCTAAAATTATTTCCATCGAACAAGAAATTCAGAGTAAAAGGTTTTTTAACATTACAGACTGATTCTATAAACTCGCGTCTTAAAAAATAAGCAGAATTATGTATGTACCAGAAAAACTTGAGAGAATTATTTTCCAATAACAGCCTTTCGCCCCATGATTTTCCACAAGGTGACAGTATTCCTATTGTGGGATTTTTATCCATAATATGTAGAAGACTGCTTATAGAAGATTTTTTTTCTAACTCAGAGTCATTTGTTAATAAAAAAAATGCATCATAGTTATCAAATACTTCTTCCTCCCACAAAGAAGATAACGCGTAGTTCATGCCTCTAGGATATCTAAGGCCCTTTTTCATCTCATCCTTTGAATTAGCATGCCAAGTAGTATGCTTTGATAACTTATCTTTATCAGACCCAGCCTCTAAAACAAAAATATCGGTAGAATCATTATCATAATTAATTAAGTGATCATGTAACTTATCTGTTACTTCAGGAAGATTTCTATTAAGAATTATCGTTGCTACCCTTTTCATACAGCTCTAAGGAGTCTGAAATTTTCAAAATATCTAAGAATACCCCTTTTGACTGACAATTTAAGAAATTCATTTAAATTAACTTGATGTTTTTTTAGGTTTCTTTCTGCTTCTTTCTTTAACTCTATGCATTGAGGATCTGAAAAAACATAATGACCTGCAATAACTGATTTTTCTTTATCGCTGGCTTGAGAATTAGGCATCATCCATTTTTCCCATTTCATAGAATCGTAAGAAATTTGGAGAAATCTCTCACTTAAAGAGGTCAATTTATATTTTTCTAAAATTTCTAATAAGGATCTTGTTTCAATAACTCCAAACTCAGGAGCAACGTTTGCAGCATGAATTCCGAGCCTGGGGTGCCACTTTAACGCCTCATTAGAAACATAATCTGTATTATGCTCCTTCATAAAAATATTATATTCCTTACATATTTCTAACATCCTTGGTAATTGAATCTCTGGCGGTAACTCTCCTGATACTCTTATAGGGCTGTCAAAAGATCCAACATTTCTTGTTTCCATTACTCTTGTGCCGCACTGGATTACAACAAAAGTTGGTTTTGGGAGTTTATTTTGTCGGCAAAAATCTTGAACTTTATTCAATGTATAGTCTAACTCTTCTTGTGTATTTGTTGACCCGCTTTGTTCCTCTGTCCCTATTTCAAAAATAATTTCTTTTCCAAGAGATGAAGCTTTTTCCCAACAAAAATCGTAAAGTTCAAAAATTCTTTCTAAAACTTCATCAACGTTAGGAGTTGAGTGAATATCTATACTTGGATCAATGTGAATAACTTTAAATCCTGATTCTATATCATCTGAATAAGACTCCTTAGCCGATTCCATTGCTTGTTCAAGATTAAGATTATTTTCTATTTCTTTTGAATTCTGCCATGGGCCTCCATGATCTCTTGCCATAAGAATTTTTCCTTTTTTATCTTTATCTAAAACATATTCAGAAAATTCTCTCGTTGACCAATTATTTACATAACCGCCTCCAAAATTTTCAGAATCTATTTGTCTTCTGCTGGCAATCAGAAAAGTTGGAACATCATATTCATTTGCAATCTCAATTGTTGCATCAACACAGTTTATACTCATTGGACCTACGCCCAATAATGTACATTTTTTTCTTTCTAAAAAATTTTTTAGTTGATTTTCTATCATTTTATAGAGATTATTCTTGAAAAGTTGGAAGGTTTTTAAGGCCGGGGTAATTAAAAAAATTTTCTAATAAATGCATGCATGCTTCAGATACTGCTCTATCACCACCTCGTCTAGAGGTAATAAAATTAGAATATTTTTTAGCATTAGGATCCCCATTAGCGGGGCATATTGAGTAAGCAACTTCTTTCATAACAAAATGATCAAATATTCCATCTCCCATATATATTGTCTCTGAAATGTTAAACCTCTCCTTAATCCAGTCAATTCTTTTTATTGTACTTACTAGATCAATTTGAAATCCCATATCCTCAACTCTCTTTTTACTGATATTAAATCCTCTCTTGTCCCCGCTAACAAATCTTATGTCTATAAATTCATTAAGAATTCTAAGTGCATCATTGTCATCTGCACCAAAGACCTTCATAACTTTACCTTCATCAGTATAAAAGAACTCACCATTTGTGAGGACCCCATCCACATCTAAAATAAAGGTTTTCATAAATTAGAAATGATTATACAGGGTAAGATATGTGAAACTTAAAAGAAATTCATTCATTAAATTTATAGTTCACATTTTGATCTATTTCTCGATCATCAAGATCAGGGTAACTACTTCTTATGGAATTATTTATATCTATAACTTTTTTTAACAACGTTAATTCATTGCCAATTTCAAGGGAGTATTTATAAATCGCTGCGGTATCTTTTGTAAAACAAGCTCCTCCAAAACCAAGCTTTCCATCGTATCCTGGAACCATCATATGCGAAGTTCCAATTCTTTCATCAGAGGAAATATATGAAATAAAATTTTCCCAACTTTCTTGTGTACTAGATGAATCAAAAAGTTTTTTAATTTCATTAAAAAAAATTACTTTCGATGCAAGATAAGAATTTATTGTATATTTTATCAATGATGCTGAAGGAATATCTGTAAAAAGAAAATTATCTGTTTTACATTTAGTGTACTTTTTATATATTTCACTAACTTTTAAACAAACTTTTTTATCTCCACCTAAAAGAATAAAGTCTGAATTTATAAAATCATTAGCTGCATTCTTTTCAGTCAGAAATTCAGGGTTGTAAACAAAGTCTTGCAAGAAAGAAGTGATCTTTTTAATCTTCTCAGGAAGTATTGTACTTTTAAGGATAACTATTTTCTTGCTTAAACAAGATTCTGATAAATCGTTGATAACATTCTCTAAAATTTTGGAATCCTGACTACCATCAGACTTCATAGGAGTAGGCACACACAGAAAAATACAGTCTGGATCAAAGCCTTCTAAATCTTTTATGGTTGTGCCATATTTAGGATCAACAATGAATCTATCTACATCATCGTTAAAGCCTAGATCTGTAGCCTTGCCAACAAATCCGTGGCCAATAACTCCCAATCTAAAATTTTTCATAACAAATTATATTCATCGAACCAATCGAGAAATTCCTTCATACCTTCTTCAAAATTAATTTTCGGATTATAACCTAAGTATTTCTTGGACTTTGTTAAATCAGCATATGTTTTTTTTATCTCATCAGTTGATTTTTTATAGGAAATTTTTGCTTTTTTTCTGAAGTGTTTTTCAAGATGGTGAATCAAATGACTTACTTTTATAGGAGAACTATTTCCTAGATTGAAAATTTCATTATTTGGTGTTTTAAATTTCATTGACAAGTATATCCCGTTACAAATATCAGAAATATGAGTCATATCCCTACTCATATTACCTTCATTAAAAACAATAATCTTCTTATCCTTTTTTATTGCTTCGCTAAACTTGTAATATGCCATATCTGGTCTTCCCCAGGATCCGTAAACTGTAAAGAACCTCAATCCAATACTTTTGAAGCCGAACTGGTCATAAAAATTTTTTGAAATAAGCTCATTGTATTTTTTTGATATCCCATAAAGAGATAAAGGTTCCAGAAATTTCTCGTCTTCTTTGAAAGGAATATTTTTTGACTCTCCATATACAGAACTACTCGAAGCATAAATAAGTTTTGCATTGACGTTTTTGGCTGATAACAAAAGATTACTAAAACCAGAGATATTAGATTCTATATAAGAGACTGGATTAATTTTTGAATACCTTACTCCAGCTTGGGCAGCTAAATTTATGATTACTCCTGGATTGATATTTTCTATGAAGTCACTTAGTTTCTTAAAATTTGAAATATTTAGTTTTTTAAAAGAAAATTTTTCAAATTTATAAAGATTCCTCAATCTAGATTTTTTTAAATTTTGATCGTAATAGTCATTTAACGAATCTAGACCATAGACTTCAAAATTCCTCTCAAGAAGAAATTTTGATAAATGAAATCCAATAAAGCCAGAGCATCCAGTAATCAAAACTTTATTTTTTCTCAATTTCTATGTACTTTTTATGGAGGCTGAGGTCGGAATCGAACCGGCGTACACGGATTTGCAGTCCGCTGCATAACCACTCTGCCACTCAGCCATTTAATTCGGAAACGATTGTATAGCATTAACTATGTATTCTGAATCTTTTATAGTTAAATGAGGACCAATGGGAAGGCTTAAAATTCTATTAGAGGCTATTTCAGAGTTTTCGTCGTGAACTTTTTCCTTTGAGTCAATTTTGCTAAACGCTTTCATTTTACTCAAAGGTTTTGGATAGTAAATTCCACAATTTATTCCTTTCTTCTTAAGGTAACTCATTAATGGTTTTCTTTCTTTGGATAAAATTGGAAACTGATGAAACACAGAGAATTGATCTGATGATAATTCAACTGCTTCAATATTTAATGATTTAATGGCATTAATTAAATAGGAAGCTTGTTGAATTCTTAGCTCATTATTTTTTTTCAAATTTTGAATTTTGAGATTTAGCACTGAAGCTTGAATCGAATCTAATCTTGAATTTCTACCTGGAAGTAAGTGATCATATGTGGCAATTCTGCCATGATTGGCTATTTTTTGAGCCCTTTCAAAAATTCTCTTTTTACTTGTTACTATTGCTCCTGAATCTCCAAACGCACCCAGATTTTTTGTAGGATAAAAGCTAAATGTTCCTACATCTCCAAAATTTCCTACAGTTTTTCCTCTGAATTTTGCACCATGAGCCTGAGAACAATCTTCAATAAGTCTAATACCGTATTCAGAAGTAATTTTCTTAATTTCAACCATGTTGCATGGGTTTCCAAATAAATGCACAACTATCAAAGCACTTGTTTTTTTGGTAATTAGCTTCTTGAGAGATTCTATTGAAATTGTAAAATCTTCTAAATTTATGTCAGCTAGAACTAATTTATAACCTCCTCTTATTACAGCTTCTGCAGGTGATAAAAAAGTAAAATTTGGAACAATAATTTCAGAGTTCTTAGGAATGTCTAAACTTTCTAAAGCAATCTCTAAAGCGTCTGTTCCATTTGCAACTCCAAGACAATATTTACTTCCATTGAATTTTGCAAAATTTTCTTGGAACTTTATTACCTCATCTCCTCCGATAAAATTTTTGGATTTAATCAGTCGGGAAATTTTATTAGTTGTTTTCTCGAAGTCTTCTTTTTTTTGACTGAGGTCTATAAAAGGAATGTTTCTAATTTTTGGCATATGAATAATTTATAAGTGTTAGCCAAGATAATAATGCCGTAATAATAATAATAACTTCAGCAATTAAGGTAAATTCAGTATCCAAAAAGATAATTGCAAATCCAATAGAGCAAATTTGAAAAAAAGTTTTAAATTTCCCAAGAAAATTAACTTTTGCTTTATTCTCCTTTTTTGTCTCCAATAAGTAATGACGTATTGTGCCAATAGAAATTTCTCTTGCGATTATCAATATCGTCATCATGATGAAAATAAGATTATCAAAATGAAAAGATATGAAAATTAGCAAACTACTGACAAAAATTTTGTCTGCTAAAAGATCTAGGTTTGCTCCTAAAACAGATTCTTGATTTAAATATCTCGCTATGTATCCATCTAAGAAGTCAGTAAAACTTGCTATCAAAAATATCAAAAGAGATATTTGAACATTATTTATCATCATACAAAAAATGATGGGAAATATAAGAAATATCCTTGAAATAGATATTAAGTTTGGGATCATGAAAATTCTTTATCAATTATTGAACAAATTTCATGGCCCACGATTGTATGTAATTCTTGTATTATTGCTGTTTCATTAGACGGTGCTTTAAAAGTAAAAAATGACTTTTCAGATGTTCTCGATTCTTTCATCCCTGTAAAAGAAATTGTTTTTATATTCATGGAATTAGCATAATCAATAGCATTTAGGATATTTTTACTTTCTCCTGAAGTTGAATATGAAATGAAACAATCACTGTCTTTTGCTAATGCTTGTAATTGTCTTCTGAAAATATCTTCATATCCATGATCATTCGACCATGC
>MDTG01057033.1_pt1 | contig 12600 bp, 12 predicted proteins | sample 811421 | NCBI WGS metagenome assembly MDTG01 (sample SAMN05326645, study PRJNA326480) | marine metagenome | isolation source: seawater | place: Pacific Ocean: South East | collected 2011 | reverse complement strand
TTTTTTTGCTCTTTTTGCGGCCATAAGAATCATTTCAAATATGTTATCTACTTGATGCATACAATCTTCTACAGTTATTCTGGCCATTATATCTCCCGTTATTAGACCATTTAATAATTGATTCTAACCTACTTCTGATATTACTACATCAGTATCTTGTTAATTTTTTTTATTAATGCTGGATTATCAGTAAGGCTGATAGCGCCCTCATCATTAAATATTGCCTCTAACTCAGCAGCAGCAGTTTCAAAATTATCATTAATTATACAATAATCAAATTCATTCCAATGAGTCATGTCTTCATAAGCTTCGTTAAGGCGTTGCGCTATAATTTCTTTAGTATCGGTATCACGATTAAATAATCTTTCTTTGAGGGCCTTTTGTGATGGCGGTAATATAAAAACCGATATACATTCAGGCATTGATTCTCTTACTTGTTGTGCGCCCTGCCAGTCAATCTCAAGAATTGCATGAAGATTATTTTTAATAATATCTCTAACTTGTGTTTTGCTGGTCGCGTATAAATTGCCAAACACATTCGCATATTCAATAAACTCGCCATTATTTTTTAGGTTATTAAAAGCATTAGTTGATACAAAAAAATAGTCTTGTCCATGAGTTTCATTTTTTCTGGGAGTGCGCGTGGTATATGATATAGAGTAGTTTAGTCTTTTGTTTCTTTTGATGAGGGTTTTTAATAGCGACGTTTTTCCAGCACCTGAAGGTGCGGAGATGACAAATAAATTCGTGTTATTGTTCATATGACTATTTTTGTATATTTCTAAATTAGATATTTTGGATATATTCTGCAGTTTCTTCAATCAATAGTTTTATTTTATTTTATTATAGTGAAATGCTTAGTATATAAGAATGCAAAATTTTTTTAATTTAGGGGTAAATAATGAGACATGATGGTAGAAAAAATAATGAACTACGAAAAATTAGCTTTGTAGTAGATTTTACAAAATATGCTGAGGGCGCGGTCTTAGCTATATTTGGTGAGACAAAAGTTTTATGTACAGCATCAATTGAATCGAATGTTCCACGTTGGGTTAGAGGTAGCGGATCAGGCTGGGTAACTGCTGAATATGGCATGCTTCCCCGAGCGACTCATACTAGGTCAAATCGTGAAGCATCAAGGGGGAAGCAAAGTGGCAGAACTCAGGAAATCCAGCGACTAATTGGTCGCTCTATGAGAGGCATCATGGATTTAAAGATGCTTGGTGAAAAAACAATTACTTTAGATTGTGATGTAATACAGGCGGATGGTGGCACACGTACCGCAGCCATTAGTGGTGCATATTTGGCATTAAAAATTGCTCTTAAAAAGTTATTAGAAAAAGATTTAATCAAAAATGATCCACTTACTGGTTACTTAGCTGCTATATCTGTGGGCATTCATAATAATCAACCTATCCTTGACTTGAATTATGTTGAAGATAGTAATGCTGAAACTGATATGAACATTGTGATGAATGATGCTGGTGAGCTTATAGAAATTCAGGGAACTGCTGAAGGGAAAACATTCAATAGAAAGGAGCTTAATTCTATGCTTGATTTAGCTGAAAGTGGTATTAACGACATAATTCAAACACAAAGAACAGCCTATGCTGATTATTAAAAGTATAAATAATGAAAATTAATTAAGTAATATGAAAACTAAAGTTGTTTTAGCAACGAATAATCAAGGTAAGTTGAGAGAGCTCAAATCCATTTTTGGTAAATTTCAACTAGATCTAGTAACTCAAGGTGAGCTTAATATTCATGCAGTAGTTGAAACTGGAGATAGTTTCTTAGCTAACGCTATGCAAAAAGCTAGACACGCAGCAAAGTATACAAAATATCCAGTCATAGCTGATGATTCTGGATTGATTGTAGATGCCCTGAATGGTGAGCCTGGAATATTCTCTGCTCGCTATGCTGCAGAAAATGCAAGTGATTATCAGAATAATTTGTATCTTTTAAAAAAAATGCTGGGCATCAAAAATCGTCAGGCAAGATTTCATTGCTGCCTTGTTTATATCCGCTCTTATGAAGATCAAGAACCTATAGTTATTCAAGCAGAATGGAATGGATTAATTTGTGAATCACTATCTGGTGATCATGGTTTTGGCTATGATCCAATATTCTATATATCAGATTTAAACCATACGGCCGCCGAACTTTCCATTGAAATTAAGAATAAATATAGTCATCGAGGCCAAGCCAATAGACTTTTGGTCAAAAGGTTGCTTGACGAAAAATTAATACTAAAGAACAGATAATGGATTTAAATCTAGTTCCTTCATCTTTATATATGCATCTTCCATGGTGTGTAAAAAAGTGCCCATATTGTGATTTTAATTCTCATGAAGGCGCAACATTAAAGGATAAGAAAAAGTACATCGCCGCACTTAAAAAAGATATAGCCATGGAAGGTTACCGATTTCCAAATACTATATTAAAGACTATTTTTATTGGGGGTGGAACACCTAATTTATTTATGCCAGAGGAACTAAATGATCTTTTGAATGAAATAAAGATTTATTTCAAATTTACCGAAAATATAGAAATCACTATGGAAGTTAATCCAGGTTTGTTGGAAAAGAAGAAATTAACCGATTACAAATTTGCTGGAATAAATAGGCTTTCTATTGGCGCCCAGAGTTTTGATTCTAGATCATTAAAATTATTAGGAAGGATACATAGTGTTGAGGATATCTTTTTAACAATTGAGAATGCGCAATTAGCCAATTTTAAAAATATTAACTTGGATTTAATGTTTGGGCTACCCAGCCAAACTATGGAGCTAGTTCAGAAGGACCTTGAGGAAGCGATCAATTTAAATCCACAACATATCTCTTACTATCAGCTGACTCTGGAGCCAAATACAGTTTTTTATAAACAAAGACCAAAAAATCTACCTTCAAATGACAGACTCTATAATATGCATGAAAGAGGGCTGAAGCTTCTAGAAGCAGCAAATTATATAAGATATGAAGTATCTGCTTTTTCAAAAATACATGAAGAATGCCAACATAATCTTAATTACTGGACGTTTGGAGATTATATTGCTGTTGGCGCTGGTGCTCATGGAAAATATACTATTAATAATAATGTGTACCGTTATCAAAAACCATCATTGCCAAGAGCTTATATAAATACTGATTTTAAAAAAAATGATTTTAGATCAAAAAAAATTGAACAAACTGAAATTATTTTTGACTTTATGTTAAATAATTTACGATTGATAAGTGGATTTACAGAAACTTATTTTGAAGATTGCACAGATATTTCTTTTAATATTATTAAGCAAAAATTCGCAAAATTACAGCGACTGGGTTTAATACAAAAGCATGGAGCAGACTGTTGGCAGCCAACTGCGCTTGGACTTCGTTTTCTTGATGACATACAAGTAGAATTTTTGCCACATTAGTTTTTATTTTTTTAGAATTATTATAAAAAATATCAAATTTTAAAAATCTTTATACACATAATTTAAGAGTTACTATGTTTTACTTATAAAAGCACTCTTAATTCATATTTATATCAATAAATACATAATAAATATATGAAATATATGGAATTTTTAAAATGTATATAATTTAATCATTTTGACAAAAATCCTTTATTAATGCTGATTGAGATCGTTCACTCAATTTTCTTCCACAGGTTTATCCACAGCTTCTGTGGATAAATAGAATATCTAAAAATAGCTTGTAAAAACATTGGTTTACAGCTATTCTACGCGCCCATTTAATGACACCTTATTGTTTACGGGATATTACTATTATGAAAAAAGAAATACATCCTGAATACCGTGAAGTTCTATTCCATGATATTGGTGTAGATAAGTACTTCCTTATTCGTTCAACTTTAGACACGAAAGAAACAAAAGAATGGGAAGATGGAAAAACTTATCCTTATTATCCTGTTGAAATTTCTTCTGCCTCACATCCTTTTTATACCGGAAAACAAAAGACTGTTGATTCTGGTGGCCGAGTTGATAAATTTCGAAGAAAGTATGGTAAGAGCTAAGCTGGTAATTGCCAGCTTGATCTGATCACTAGAATGACAAAGAATATCTTTACACTAAAGTCAGGAGATCATACTGATTCAATTGAACTGCCAGTTCAAAAGGGTGTTCTTGGTCCAGATGTTCTGGATATTAGTAAATTATATAAAGAAAAAAATATTTTTACTTATGATCCAGGGTTTGTCTCGACGGCTAGCTGCCACAGTAAAATAACATTTATTGATGGTGATGATGGTGTATTGTTGTATCGTGGCTATCCAGTTGAACAGCTAGCTAAATCTTCACATTTTATCGAAGTTGCATACTTGCTTCTTTACGGAGATCTTCCAAGTAAAAATTTATTGGATGATTTTTCAGGATCTATAACTCATCACACTATGCTTAACGAAGGCATGTTACGGTTTTTTAATGGGTTTCGTTATGACGCTCATCCGATGGCAATGCTTTCAGCCATCGTTGGGTCTATGTCTGCTTATTATCATGACACCATGGATATACATAATTCTCATGCTCGTGAGATTTTTGCGCATCGTATTATTGCAAAGTTACCTACCATAGCTGCAGCGGCCTATAAACATTCTGTAGGCCAACCATTCGTTTATCCAAGGAATGACTTGGGGTATTGTCAAAATCTACTGCATATGTTTTTTTCTGTTCCAGCTGAAAACACAGAAATAGATCCGATAGCTAGCGAAGCTCTGGATTTATTATTTATCCTACATGCAGACCACGAGCAAAATTGTTCAACCTCTACCGTAAGAATGGCAGGAAGTTCGGGTGCAAATCCATATTCAGCAATTGCAGCTGGAATATCCGCACTCTGGGGTCCAGCGCATGGTGGAGCGAATGAGGCTGTTTTGAGAATGTTGGAGGATATTGGTAACAAGAAGAATATACAAAAATATATTGCCAAAGCAAAAGATAAAAATGATTCATTCCGATTGATGGGATTTGGGCATCGTGTTTATAAGAATTATGACCCACGAGCAAAAATTATTCGTGAGATGTGTCATAAAGTACTTCAACATAGTGGTAAAGATAATTCACCATTACTAGAGTTAGCTCTGGAGCTAGAAGAGGTTGCACTAAATGACTCATATTTTATTGAAAAAAATCTTTATCCGAACGTAGATTTTTACTCTGGAATAATTTATCAAGCATTAGGCATACCAACTTCAATGTTTACGGTAATGTTTGCTATTGGTAGGACAGTAGGATGGGTCGCCCATTGGCGTGAAATGATTACAGATCCAGGGGGAAAGATTAGTAGGCCTCGTCAACTCTATACTGGAGAAGCTCAAAGAGACTACACACCTTTGAGTGGTCGATCATAGCTCAAGCAAATTTTTTAAAGCTTTTAATTTTATTCTTACCATGGGTCGATTATTAATACGACTAATTGGGCTTTGTTTTATTTCTGTGTGAGAAAAAATAGTTAGCTCAACATTGGTATCCTCATAAAGAAAAGACAGACCATTAAATATTTTTGTATCTCGATTGTTTATTTTTAATTTTTTATCGATTAATTTAAAAAAAAATACTATTTGCTTCTAAATGAATTATCACTTCCTCTATGTTTTCAGCACATAGGTGAATATTTATATGTGAATTTGATGAAGCAGTTCCTAATGCAACAGGCCCTACTAGAAATGGGTTGAAGTCAACCATTATGTGCATAATATTAAATGCTGTTTTTCGTAGTTTATGAATTACATCTACATGAGAGTCACCATCAAATAAATGATAGTAGTCAACTAGTTTTTCTTCTATTTCAGAGTTACTCGGCAAACAACCTAAATGGGCGAGATTTAGGTTTGAAGCAGCTTTCATTTTGGCAGTATGGTATTTTTTTATATCTTGCTCAATCATGATTCTCGCACATTCCTGAGCAATCATATTTTTTAGCTGATTTTTTGATCTTGACTGCATATGGCAAATTTATTAATTGAAAATGTCATTGGCAGGAGAAGTTTCATCACAATTGGGTAGACTATCTTTGTGAAAAATTTCAAACATGATGTTGTCTGTTTCATCCGAGCTTGCTGGGCACCCAGTCAATTTAGAGATTCTAACTGTTACCATTTGATCAGGCATTGACATACTGTTTTGCGGAGCATTTTTGAGAGCTCTTCTTATTAACTCTATCCATATGGGTAAAGCAGTTCTAGAGCCTTGCTCACCATTACCCAGTGGTTCATTATTATCATTACCAACCCATACCACAGCTGAAATATCATTATTAAAACCAGCGAACCAAGCATCACGATAATCATTAGTTGTACCAGTTTTTCCAGATAAGTCTTTTCTCCTTAACTCACGATTAGCTCTTACTCCTGTGCCTCTTCTAATAACTTCTCTCAACATATCTTGCATTAGAAAAGCATTTTGTTTTGAGATTATTCTAGGCGCCAGATTTATATCACTAAATAGCTCCGGACTGAAGTTGGCATCTGGTTTATATATATCAATAATATTAACCATATTTTCAAGTTCTGACTCATACTGCTCAGTTTGACTTAGAGACAAATTATCAGAGTCGCTCTCAATGGAAGTATTTTTTTCACAATGAACACAAACAATTGGATTAGAATTATTATAGATGAGCTCATCCTCTGCATTCCTAATTGAATCGATAATATAGGGAGTAATGGAATATCCTCCATTGGCAAAAACGGCATAAGCTTGGGCCATATCTAAAGGTGAAGCTGAACCAGCACCAAGCGCAAGACCACCATTATTTGGTAGATTATCCTCACCAAAACCGAATGGTTTGATATGATTAATTGCTTCACTAATTCCTATTTTTTCTAGGAGTAATCTAACGGTGGCAAGATTCATTGATTTAACTAAAGCTTCTCTTAAGCGCTGTTCACCATAAAATCTTCCACTGTAATTTGAGGGCCGCCAATCTTCTTCAAGCTCAATAGAGCTCATTACAACAGGCGCATCAAGAAGAATTGTGGCTGCTGTATTTCCCTCTTGTAGTGCAGCAGAATATATAAATGGTTTGAATGAAGAGCCAGGTTGCCGCCCTTTGTTGAGAGCATGATTAATTTTATTAATATTGTAATCAAAACCACCACTAAGTGATGATATAGCTCCATCAAATGGATCAAGAGATACTACCGCAGCATTTGCTTGGGGTATCTCTGCTAAAGCATACTCACCAGTGGTTGTGAGCATAACATAGATAATATCACCTTGAGCTAAGACGTCATCTGCTTTTTTTGGGAGTGTAGAGGAACCAATATCACCATAAGGTTTAGCCCATTTTATTGAATTCCAAGTTAATTCAGACCTTTCTCCTGAACTGAATATGATGTTGATAGAATTATTAAAATTTAGGCTTGTTACTAATGCTGGTTTTAAGACTGCCAGATCATCAAATTCCTCAATAGCTAGACGTATTTGTTCTGGCCAATTTTCAAACGGTAAGGAGGTATTTAGGCTTCCAATATTAATTTTACCAATCGGTCCTTGATAACCTTGTCTTTGAGTATATTCTAATAAACCTCTTCTTAATGAATATGTAGCAGCTTGCTGCATGGTGGAATCTATAGTTGTAGTTACCTTATATCCATCCCTTGTAGCATCTCTACCATATTTATCAATCATAGCAATTCGAACCATTTCAGCCACATAAGTAGCTGATAATTCACTCGCAGTACCGTGTAGTTTGGATAAAACTGGTGACTCAATTGCTTGTTGAAAACTTTGTTCATCAATGAAATTCAATTCATGCATTCTAGATAGTACATAGTTTCTTCTTATTTCTGCCAGGCTAGGACTTCTTACAGGATTATAGTTTGATGGTGCTGGAAGTACTCCAGCAAGAGTGGCTGCTTCAGCAATATTGAGTTCATTTATGTTTTTACCAAAAAATACCTGAGCTGCGGCTGCAACCCCATATGCACGCTGGCCAAAAAACATCTTATTTACGAAAAGAGTCATAATCTCTTCTTTAGAAAACTCTTGTTCAATGTTATATGCTAAGAAGGCCTCAAGTATTTTCCTCGTGAATAATCGCTTTCTATTGAGAAAGTAATCTCTAGCAAGCTGCTGAGTGAGGGTACTTCCTCCCCCACTAATTTTTCCTGTAGTTATTATATTAAATGCTGCTCTCAAGGTTCCCTGATAATCAATACCTGGATGATCAAAAAACCGACGATCTTCTGCCGCAATAAATGCATTAATCACATGATTAGGCAAATCTTGATAACCAACAATTATTCTTTTCCGCTCACCAATTTCATCAATTAATCTCCCATCTCGACTGTATATCTTGAGAGGCGTTTCTAAAGGAATTTCACGAATTGTTTCTGCAGGGGGAAGTCCAGGCTTGACATAAATGTATGCGGCTAAAATTCCAGTAGTAAAGATCACTAAAAATACTAGACCAAGCCCACTCATTATTGAAAGCCAATAGATTATTCTTGAATAAATATTTATTTTTATTAAAGCCATATATTTTTTTATAAAAAAACAATTTAAAGATACAAATTAATATAAAGTTGTATTTTTTTAATTATTAAAATTATAAGCTTTTTTAAATTAATTTCCTGTAATTCACGGCATATTTGTTTATCTAGGCTATATTGGTAGAATTATCTTAAGCTTATAAAAGAGAGAGATATGATTCAATCAAGAAATTATTTTCTTGTGGGGCCGATGGGTGCTGGTAAAACTGCTGTCGGTCGCCACCTTTCTAGATTACTCCATCGTGATTTTTATGATAGTGACGAGGAGCTTGAATCAAGAACAGGCGTCGATATTCCATTTATTTTCGAAAAAGAGGGTGAAAATGGCTTTAGACAGCGTGAACAAAAAATAATAAAGGAACTTTCTGAGCAAAAAAATATTGTTTTAGCTACCGGCGGAGGGGCCATTTTAAACGAGCAAAATCGTATTTTTTTAGGCTCAAGAGGAACGGTAATATATTTGTATGCAAGCGTTGATAAGCAGGTAGAAAGAACAAAAAAAGGTAAAGAGCGACCTTTGCTCACTAATAAAGACTCACGAAAGGTTTTAGAAGAGTTAATGGAAGTGCGAAATCCACTCTATAAATCCATAGCAGATATTACTATTAATACTGATGGCAGGAAGATAAAAAGTGTGGCGCAAGAAATAATTGATGCAGGAAATTAACTCGTTAAATGATTATATATAGAAGGCTAGTTTAGTGATAAATCAAAAAATACTTGAAGTGCAGTTAGATGAACGCTCATATCCGATAATGATTGGATCTTCTTTTATACAAAATGGGTTTAATCTTGAGAAGTGGATAACTGGTAGAGATTGTCTAATAGTAACTAATGAGGTAGTGGCTCCTCTTTATTTAGATTCAATTGCTTCTCTGATTAAAAATAAAGAAACTCAAACTATTGTACTCCCTGATGGTGAATCAAATAAAAATCAAAATATTTGGGCAAAAATTTTAGATAAGTTAGTTGAGATGAGAGCCAGCAGAGACACGACAATTATTGCTTTAGGTGGGGGTGTAATTGGAGATATTTCTGGCTTTGCTGCCGCTTCTTATATGAGAGGAATTTCTTATATTCAAATTCCGACAACACTCCTATCTCAAGTAGATTCTTCTGTTGGGGGAAAAACAGGAATTAATCATCCTAATGGGAAAAATTTGATTGGAGCATTTCACCAGCCAAAATTGGTGTTGATTGATACTGATACTTTAAATACTCTTCCGGAAAGACAATTTATATCTGGTTTAGCAGAAGTAATAAAATATGGCGCCATTGCAGATGAAGAATTTTTTTCGTGGTTAGAAAATAATGTAACAAATTTATTGCAACGAGATCCAACAGCGCTTGTTAAAGCAATTTTGACCTCATGTTCGACAAAAGCACAGATAGTAGGTGAGGATGAATTAGAGACGGGCAAAAGAGCACTTTTAAATTTTGGTCACACGTTTGGTCATGCCATAGAAAATGTAAAAGGGTATGGTGAAGTTTTTCACGGTGAGGCAATTGCAATTGGAATGTTATTAGCGGCAGATATTAGTGCAATTAAACCTAATGAAAAAGTGCGTTTGGAGCGCTTAATTAAAAATATTGGATTACCTCATACTATCCCTTCGATTGAGATTGATTCTTTATTAGATGCGATGTTATTGGATAAGAAAGTGCAAGATAAAAAATTACGATTTATTTTACTACGATCTTTAGGCGACGCTTTTATTGATCATGGTATTAAAAATGAAGATATTCGAAATGTTTTGAATAAAAGAGTTATTTGAACATATGCTTGATTCAGAAAACTCTTATGCTTGTTATGCTGTCACTGAAAATAGAAGCCATGGAAGAATTCATAGTGAAGTAAGGCCAAATTTTCGTGGAGAATACCAACGGGATCGAGACAGAATAATTCACTCAAGTGCTTTTAGAAGGCTCATCTATAAAACTCAGGTATTCGTGAATCATGAAGGAGATTTATATCGAACAAGATTGACACACTCAATTGAGGTATCACAAATTTCAAGAACAATAGCCCAAGCATTATCATTGAATGAGACCTTAATCGAGGCTATTGCATTAGCCCATGATTTAGGACATACACCCTTTGGGCATGCTGGTCAGGATACATTGAATAAATGTATGCAAAATGAAGGAGGTTTTGAGCATAATTTTCAGTCATTACGCGTGGTTGATCAGCTTGAAGCTAGATATGCTGAATTCGATGGACTGAATCTTACCTTTGAAACAAGAGAGGGTATTTTGAAACATTGCTCAGCCAGAAATGCAAAAAAGTTGGGTATGGTTGGTGAAAGATTTTTAAATAGAACTCAACCTAGCTTAGAAGCACAATTAGTAAACATTGCTGATGCAATCGCATATAATCATCATGACATAGATGATGGAGTTAGAGCAGGTTTATTGTCTTTAGAACAACTTAATGAAATTAGCTTATTTAGAAAATCATTTAATTTTATTAAATTAAAATATCCCCATTGTGATGATAAGCGCTTATTGCATGAATCTCTGAGGCATATGATAAATGCTGTAATAAATGATTTGATAACAAATACTAAACTAATGCTAAATAATTTAAATCCAAGTTCTATTGAGGATATCAGGAAGAATAATTCAGTTATTACAAAATTTAGTGATGATTTTGAATCTGAGCATATTAAGATGAAGCAATTCTTAAATAGTAATTTATATAAACATGCGAAAGTTATTGAAATGACTGAGCGAGCAGAAATTATGATAAATAAGATTTTTGAATCTTATGTCTCAAATGAGAGAAGTTTACCGGAAAGTTTTAATCATATTAATCGCGAACCAAAACAAGCAAATAAAATTCGTGCAATTTGCGACTATATAGCTGGAATGACAGATCGTTTTGCCATAGCTGAATATGAGCGTTTAATAAAATTATAATTTGAATTAACATAATTCTGTATAAGAGGAGAGTAGTTAATGACACAGAGCATTATCTCAAATCAAGATCGTTTAATTTTTGCTATGGATGTTCCAGATTGTGGAGCAGCAAAAAAATTAGTTGAAGAGCTCGATGATTCAGTCAATTTTTATAAAATTGGATTGGAGCTTATGATGACGGGTGAGTATTTTGATCTATTGGATTGGATGCTTGAAAGAGAGAAACAAGTTTTTGCAGATCTGAAGTTTTTTGATATACCTGCAACCGTAGGAGCAGCGGTCAGTCGATTGAAAAATAGAGGCGCTAGTTTTGTAACCGTACATGGCAATCAATCTATCATGGAGGCTGCAGCTGCAAATAAAGGTGACACAATGAAAGTGCTTGGTGTTACCGCACTCACTAGCCTTGATCGTGGTGATCTTGATGATTTAGGTTTTAATTGTGATATCGACGAGCTTGTTCTATCTCGTGCAAAAAGAGCACTCGAAGCAGGTTGTGATGGTGTTATTTCCTCAGGCATGGAGGTAGCAAAGTTACGAGAACAGATTAATACTAAATTATTAGTTATTACGCCTGGTATTCGACCAGTAGATAATAAACCTAGTGAGGATCAAAAAAGAGTTGTTACGGTAACCCAAGCGTTTAAAAATGGTGCAGATTATATTGTGGTTGGTCGCCCCATTCGAGATGCTGATCATCCTCGTGAAGCCGCCGAAGCAATTCAAGACTCTATTGCTGGTTGCTTTCAATAATATGACCATTGAATTAAAAAATGATATTTTTTTGAGAGCTCTCAAGAGAGAGCCAGTACCCTATACACCTATATGGATTATGCGTCAGGCTGGACGTTATCTTCCTGAGTATCGAGCTGTTAGGAGAGAGGCTGGAGATTTTATGAGTGTTTGTACAAATCCTCAATTAGCATGTGAAGTAACTTTACAGCCACTAAGACGATTTGATTTAGATGCTGCCATATTATTTTCAGATATTTTGACCATACCTGATGCTATGGGTTTGGGCTTGTATTTTGAAACAGGTGAAGGACCTAAGTTTAAATCACCGATTGCCTCATCTCATGATATTAAAAATCTTATAGTGCCTGATGTGCATGAGAAGTTAGATTATGTTTTTTCTGCTGTGAAGTTAATTAAACAAGAACTGAATGGTGTGGTGCCACTCATTGGTTT
>MDTG01115921.1_pt1 | contig 12601 bp, 9 predicted proteins | sample 811421 | NCBI WGS metagenome assembly MDTG01 (sample SAMN05326645, study PRJNA326480) | marine metagenome | isolation source: seawater | place: Pacific Ocean: South East | collected 2011 | reverse complement strand
TGGGGCGGTAGGATTCGAACCTCCGCATGCCGATACCAAAAACCGGTGCCTTACCGCTTGGCTACACCCCAACATCAAAGTAATACACCATGTTAATAGACTTTAATAATTCTTTTCAAGCACTCTGTTGCATGACAAGGTTCTCCAAATATCCGTAAAAAATGTCCCCCACTATTGGTATTGACTTTGTTGGCGTTATCCCTTAAAAAAAATATATGGAAATTATTTTTATCGCATCAGAATTTGCTCCAGTTGCGAAAGTTGGGGGTCTTGGAGATGTTGTGGGTGGACTATCCGAAGCTCTTGCCAAAAAAGGTCATAGCGTGAATGTGATTATTCCATTTTACGATTCGTTATTAAATATATCAAAAAATAAATTAACTCTTTCCAATGAGCTCTACACATTCTCAATAAGTGATATATCCTTTGGGTTTAGAGTTTGGAACGCGCATTTTAATAAGGTACAACTCTCTCTTATCGAACCAACAGGTTCGGTGAATTTCTTCAAACGTAATCATATATACGGCGAAAAAGATGACAATTTGCGTTTTTCTTTTTTTGTCAAATCTGCTTTTGAATACCTTCTTTTTTTAAAAACCCCTATAGATATCCTGCATTTAAATGATTGGATGAGTTCAATTGCAGCGCCTCTTTATAAAGAAGAATATAGCCACAAACAATTAGTAATTAAAAAAATAGTAACTACCATACACAACATAAAACACCAAGGGGTGATGCACCCTGATGAGCTAAAATCAATTGGAATAAATGTTTCTAAATTCTCATTATGTAAACAAATTCAACAAGATAATAAACCCAAAAAAATTAATCTACTCAAAGCAGGTATTGTTTACTCTGATTTTATTACTACAGTATCCCCGAGCTATTGTGACGAAATTATCACCGATAAGGGTTTTGGTCTGGAGAAAACAATTAAAAATAACTTATGTAAGATTCAAGGAATTTTAAATGGTATCGACACAAACTATTGGAATCCCCAAACGGATCCGCTAATACAATTTAAATTTCCCCGTGATGTATATGATCTAAAAAAAGTTGTTGATGCAAAAAATAATAATAAAACCTTTATTACTGAAAAATTTGGCCTTAGCTCTAAAAAAAACCTTTTGTTTTGCTGCATTTCCCGTCTTGTTGAGCAAAAAGGCCCCTTATTGATCCTTGAAGCTGCTGAATATATCCTTAAAAAAGGAGGTAAGTTTATCCTTATAGGTTCATCGTTTGAGCCCGACACTAAAAAATTATTTTTTGATTTCCAAGAAAAACATAAAAACAATTCATCTACGTACTGCCATTTTAAATTTGATGAAAAACTTGCTCATCAGTGCTACGCAGCAAGTGATTATATTATTGTTCCCTCTTTATTTGAACCATGCGGATTAACTCAATTAATTGCTATGCGCTACGGAACTATTCCAATTGTCCATTCAGTAGGAGGTTTAAAAGATACAGTTATAGATGGTGAAGCTGCAGCGAACGGTACTGGGTATACATTTAATGTTCCGCGTAAAAAGGCTCTAAAAAACGCAATCAATAGAGCTTTCAAAGATGGAGTGGATAATAAGGAAAAAACTGCTATGCTTCTAAATAATTGTCTGAAAAATGATTGCAGCTGGCTTGTATCAGCTAGAAAATATATAGATTTATATGAAAATCTTATAAAAAAAAACGATAACTAATTCTTTAAAAAGGGTTTATGTATTATTTATTTGTCGCAATAGGAGCATCTTTAGGGGCAATTATCAGGTGGAAAATAAGTATTTGGCTTAACGGGTTAGCCCCAAGTTTTTTTCTTGGAACTCTATTTGCTAATTTTATCGGTAGCTTTTTAATAGGAGTTTTTTTCTGCCTTATCAAAGACTACATTATTGTTCCTGAATCAATGCGCATTTTATTTATAACGGGGCTATGCGGAAGTTTAACTACTTTTTCAGCATTTTCACTTGAAACGCTCCTCATGCTTTATTCTAAAAACTTTTTAGCAGCCTTTTTTAATATTTTTATATCTCTTATCGGGTGCATTGGTTCCACGTTTTTGGGAATAAAGCTAATGGATGCAGTATTAAGCAAGTGATTAAGAATAAAATTATTTTATGAGAAAAGATCAACCTCGAAAAAGGTGATTTAAAAAAAATTTATACTACCGCAAAGGCTTCCAAGCATCACTTATATGCTTTTTGTTGGCTATAATATATTCAACCCCTGCAAATACAGTGTAGAGGGCCGCCAATGATATGATAATCAAGCTAGCGTCTTGAAGCTGTCTTACGGAGATTAAATGATTACTATTAAAAATCATTAAAATTAATATTGATAAAATAGATACTGCCTGGAGAACGGCTTTTACTTTTCCACTTGTCCTTGCTGCTAATGTAACCCCTCTAAAAGCGCACACAGTTCTAAGAGTGCTGATCATTGCATCTCTATATATAAAAACAAAGACAATGGATAGGGGTAGTTGGATAATTCCCTGAGTAAATGTAAGAAGTATTGTTAGGCGAGTTATACTATCTGCCATGGGGTCAAGTATTTTTCCTAATTTCGTAACTAATTTATACTTTCTTGCGAGATATCCATCGAGAAAATCAGATAGCTCAGAAATACCAAGTAACCCAAGTAAGATGATAGGAACAACAGAAAGAGATATGCCCATCTTAGCATGGTATAAATAGAAAAAAAGGAATATGGGGCTTATAAATATCCTACCAATGGTAAGGATTAAAGGGAGCTTCAAAAGGCTACTTTCCTTGAAAAATAATATTTTATCTGTCGCGTTCATAATACCATATATACACAGTTTTTGCCTTTATACTAATTTTTTTTCATTTTCTAAAGTTTTTTTTTATCATTTTTTATTTTATTGCTAATTGACCACATGCGGCGGCGATATCTTTACCTTTAGTATAGCGCCAAGTAACTTTAATTTTTTTTTGAACTAGTATATCGCGAAATGCCTCAATTCTCTCTTTTGGAGGCCGTTTAAAGGTAATACCAAGCACTGGGTTGTAGGGAATTAGATTAACGGTACACTGATCATTTTTTATAAGCTGCGCAAGTTCTAGCGCATCTTTTTTAGCATCATTTAAACCCTCAATAAGGATGTATTCGTAGGTAATATCTCTTTTTGAATCTTTGGCGTAAGTTCTAACACTCGATAAAACCTCATTTAACTGATATTTTCTTGCATAAGGGATAATTCTTTTTCTAATTTGCTGGTTGGGAGCGTGTAGCGAAAGGGCTAAGTTAATATTTAGTTTTTCATTTAATAGCTTTCCTATAGCTGGAACAACTCCTGCTGTTGATAATGTGATCCTTCTGGGCGAAATGCCGTATAGATTTTTATCAATGAGTATTTTTATAGCCTTAATAACCGCTTCGTAATTTTCAAGAGGCTCTCCCATACCCATAAATACAAGATGGGAAACCCTTTCGCCTTTTTCATACAAAAATTGGTTAATTCGAACTACTTGTTCAACGATTTGCCCAGCAGAAAGATTTTGGATAAGTCCTTTTTTCCCCGACGCGCAAAAAGCGCACCGAACAGGGCAACCTACTTGAGATGAGATACAAACTGTTCTTCTTGAGCCACTTGAGATTAAAACAGATTCCACAAGATTCCCAGACGGGATTCTCCATAAAAACTTCAAAGTCTCCTCATCGTCTGAGTGGTTTATCTCGCAAAGGTTCAGCGATGAAAATACAATATCTTTTTCAAGTTTTTCTTTAAAAACTTTTGAAAGGTTCCCCATTTTACTAGGGTCTAAAATCCCCTTCTGGTATACCCAGTCAGTGAGCTGTTTGGATCTAAATGGTTTTTCGCCAAGATCTAAACAATTTTTTTTAATCTCTTCAGAGCTAAGTCCACAAAACTCTCGCATAATAACTCCCAGTTCTGCAATATTATCTCATAAATGGTGGTTTCTGAATAGGTGAAGTTTGAGCAAACATGAAAATACTCATTTAACATTTGAGCAACTCTTTAATACGTTGATCAATTATTGGTCTAGTAAAGGATGTTTAATTGACCAAGGATATGACCTTGAAGTGGGAGCCGGGACATTTAACCCAGTAACTTTTCTTAGGAGTCTTGGCAAAGAGCCTTACAATAGTGTGTATATAGAACCCTCTAGAAGACCTCAAGATGGTCGCTTTGGGAAGAATCCCAATAGGGTCCAAAAATTCCATCAGCTTCAGATAATAATGAAGCCCTCACCAAGAAATATACAAGATATGTATCTAGAATCTCTGTCACACCTTGGATTTAACCTAAAAGAACATGATATAAGGTTTGTCCACGATGATTGGGAATCCCCTACTTTAGGTGCGTGGGGACTTGGCTGGGAAGTTTGGCTAGATGGTATGGAAATCACACAATTTACCTATTTCCAGTCAATGGCAGGAATTCCATTAAGCCCAATTACGGTTGAAATTACCTATGGTCTTGAAAGAATAGCAATGATTATTCAAGAAAAAAAATCCATATTTAATATTCAATATAACCATGAGCTTAGCTATGGAGATATCTTCCATCAATGCGAGTATGAATGGTCCCATTACAATTTCTATAATGCTTCGACTCAAATGTGGTCTAGACACTTTGATGATTTTGAATATGAAGCAAAGGAACTTATAAAAAACAACCTTCCTATACCTGCTTTTGATTTTGTTCTTAAAGCATCACATGCTTTTAACATCCTCGAAGCGAGAGGGCTACTTGCTGTTTCTGAGCGAACAAACTATATCTCAAGAGTAAGAGACCTCTCAAAGTTAATCGCTGCTAAATACTTAGAATCAAGAGAAAAGCTTAATTATCCTCTCTTGAAAAAGGATAATATTCAACCCGCTAAAGTACAAGAGCCCGCACCACATCTAAATTATAATGCTAGCAAAAGTAGAGATTATCTTATTGAGATTGGTTCAGAGCAGCTTCCAGCAACATTTGTACCTGTCGGAATTGATAATCTTGAACAAAGTCTGAAGCATTTACTCAAAACACACAAAATTCATTACGAACAAATCTCCGTATTTGGAACACCTAGGCGATTAGTTGCTGTTATAAGGGGTCTATCCGAAGGAACAAAAGATGAGACCATTCGCAAAAAAGGTCCTGCCCTAGAAACAGCTTTTGATCAATCGGGTTCAATCACTACTCAGGGAATGGGCTTTTTAAGGTCTTTAAAAATAGATGATATAGCACATATTGATAACCTTAAAGACCACCCCATAATTGATATCGAAGAAATAAAGACCAAAAACTACTTAGTAGCAAATTCACATATAAAGGGTCATTCCACTGCAAATATTTTACGGTATGAAATACCAAAAATAATAAATACCATGCATTTTCCGAAAAAAATGCGTTGGTCTAAAAACGATATTAGCTATCCAAGACCTTTAAGATGGATTGTATCTTTGTTTGGGAATGAATTAATACCTTTAAAAATAGGTTCGATCACTGCATCTGATTACACTTTTGGTCATATGCAAAGGGGTAATAAAAGGCTTAAAGTGACCTCGCTTAAGGATTATAAAGAGCAAATGAATCAACAATTTGTGATGTTTGATCATCATGAGCGCAAAGAAAATATTGAGAGGCAAATTAAAAAACTTACAAGTAAGATCAATGCTAAGCCTATCTTTAAAGATGCTGTTTTAAAGCAAGTACTCCATCTTTGCGAATGGCCAATTGTTGAGCTCGTTGAATTTGATAAACATTTTTTAAAGGCCCCTAAGGAGATCCTTACCTCCGAAATGGTAGAGCATCAAAAATACTTTCCTCTCGAAAACGCGGCAAAGGAATTATTGCCGTTATTTCTAATAACAGTAGATAACAATCCATCAGATGCAATTAAAAAAGGAAATAGAAATGTTTTATCAGCTCGCCTTTCAGATGGTGTTTTTTTGTACGAGGAAGACTTGAAAATTTCCTTAAGTAGTTTCGCAGAAAAACTAAGCGGAGTTATTTTCCATCAAAAGCTTGGGACCATGGCGGATAAAACGCAAAGAATTAGTACCATTTCCAGTAAGCTGGTTGATACGATAAAAAAAGGGAATTTAAAAACTATCGCAAGATCAGCAGAGCTATGTAAAGCAGATATTACCTCAGAACTTGTTCAAGAATTCCCAAATCTTCAAGGGATAATTGGTAAATATTACGCAATAGAGCAAAATGAATCTAAAGAAGTTGCTCAAGCAATAGAGGAGCATCTACTCCCTAAGTTCGATGGAGATGCTCTTCCTACAACGATGGAGGGAGCCGTTTTATCTCTTGCAGACAAATTAGACAGCCTTAACAGTTATTTTCGAATTGGCCTATTGCCTACCTCATCTAGTGACCCCTTTGCGCTCAGAAGGCAAAGCATTGGGATTTTAAAGATACTTATAAAAAAAGAACTCCTTATCGACTTAGAAACCTTTCTCATGACCCAAGAACTAAGGGAATTTGTAGCTAAGCGTCTTGAAGGTGTTTTAGAAGAGCATCAGTTCAAAAAAGATGAGATTACAGCGGTTAGCTCTTCTGTGAAGATTAATCCATTTGATCAGTTCCTGAAAATCAAAGCGCTTAGCGAGTTTAGAAAAACCCCGCAATATAGCAAGCTATACGAGGTATATAGGCGAACAACAGGGCAAATCAAAAATCATAAGCCCCACAAACTTCAGCCAAACTTACTGGAACACCCCTCAGAAAAATCTTTACACGATTTTTTATGTAATTTAAAGCCCACTTTACTAGAATCTATTAGGTCTAAAAACTATGCAAAGTCCTTTAAACTTTTAGCCCAAATACAGCCTCATTTAGATACTTTGTTTGCTGAGGTAACAATTTTATCAGATAATAAAGCTTTACAAGAGAATCGTAAGGCTCTTTTGTGCGAGGTTTTGGAATTTTTCAAATATCTCTTGAAATTTGATAAGCTGCAAAACCTATAGCACCTATACAAATATATATTCGTATATGTATGTATTTTTTGTATTTTTAACTTTTATTTTCTTTTTGGGAACCCACCCTATAATGGGATGAGCTATACTGTAAACAACTGCTTGAGATTTCAATTCTTTGTTTAGTTTGTCTTTTAAGTCTGAAACAACGCTTGAGGATTGGTGTAGAATTATTACGTCAGCCTTTGAGAGGGAATAATGAAAAAAATCACCTAGTATAAAGGTGATATTATCTTTCAAACATAAAGCTTTCGAAAAAAGGTAGGGTAATATAGATATTTCATAACCTATGACTCTGCAATCTTTGTACTTCTTTGAAAGTGTGAAGGCTATATTCCCCCAACAAGATCCTAGCTCGACAATAATTTTTGACGAAAAGTTAGGGAGTTGCTCCGTTAAAGCATCAACCATGTTGTATGAAGCTGGGGTACATAGAGATCGATACCTATAGCACGGATATATCAATAAAAAAAGAAACAAGACTAGAAGAAAACATGTTAAAGAAAATAAAAACAAAACGTCATCACTTTTTTAAATCATAATGCTATGAAAGGCCTAAAACGCAACCAGTAAAAACCCTTGCACCAACATCGTACAAGTTATTTTTTCTGGAAGATATCGTCCCATACAAACAAAAATATCAAAAATAATAGCTGCAATAACTTTGAAATTCAACTTTTTTTCTTTCAACGTTACGTAAGCTGCTGTTTGTGCGCGAATCATAGTATACCCTATGAAAAAACTTCATAATCTAATTTATTTGTAATCATTCCAATTCTGGTGGGAACACAACACAAGGCGGTTTAGCTGTAAGGCTGTCAAATTTTTTAGCAAGCTCACTCATCTCACTATCAAGAAGTCTTCCACTTTGAATTTGCTTTGTTATCGCTTCCCTTTCTCTCATCCAAAAACTTTGCAAAATTTTTGTCGTCACCTCTATTATTCCCTCTTCAGCTCTTTCCTTGTTAACTTTTTTTTGAATAATTTCAGAAAATAGCAATTGCTCTTCTGGCCCTTCAAGGTTCTGGGCAAGTACTGATAAATCGATAACTTTACCCTCATTAATCTGTTCCATGTAGTGAGAAAATAACCTCCTACATATTGAAATGGAAAAATGCTTGGGCTGTAGATTTTTCTTAATAAGGGCAAATAATCTTGGGCAGTCGTTACTTAATAAGTAAAGCCATCGCAACAAGTCGGACTCTATGACTCGGGCAGGGTCTACATCAATCTGCGACAATGAACTTTTTCGCTTTATATATTGCGTCTTTGTACTCTCCTCTTTGCCAACGCCTACTAAAGCCTCTGGTATTTGGGTTAATCGAGCAAGCTTTCGCAGAGATTCATGCACCATTAACGGGTGGTCCCAGGTTTTGATACGAGTTGCAATAGTAGAAACGAGGTGATTTTTTTGAGATGGCGAGTTCATATCGCTTTCTTTTGAAAGAAAATGAATCAAAAAAGTTAAATAATCCTGAGCTTGATCAATTAACATTTTAAAATGCTCGGGCCCTTTTTCTTTAAGGATCCCATCTGGATCAAGACCATCAGGGATAGGTAGTATGAAAACATCGACTCCAACTTTTTGAAATAAATTCCCTATCTTAGCAATTGCAGCCTGGCCTGCTGCATCACCATCAAGGGCCAAGTATACCTTCTTTACCCCAAGATGTAATAACTCATCAACATGCTCCTGGGTAAATGCTGTTCCTTGACCAGCAACTGTGATATCAAACCCTTCTTGAATAAGCCTTAGTGCATCGATTTGCCCCTCAACAATAATCGCTCTTTGCTCTTTCGCAATTTTCCTTCTTGAAAAACTTAGGCCGTAAAGGGTTTTTGACTTTTTGAATAAGGATGTTTCGCAGGTATTGATATATTTAGGTCCAAACGCTGCCTCTTCTATTTTCCTTGCAGAAAAAGCAATGATCGCGCCTGTTGCATCAAGAATAGGAAACATCACCCTTCCTGAGAAAAATACTTTTTTTGTTCCCTCATTAGTTGTTTTGATAAGTCCTGCTTTTTCAAGTAAATCGCTTTTATATCTTAGGTGGTGCATATATTTTCCAAAAAGTGCACCCTTCCTTGGAGCATATCCAATTTTAAAAAGCTTGATAAACTCTAAGTCAATACCTCTGTTATACAAATACTTAAGAGCTCTTTGACCTTCATCAGTATGGAGTAGTATGGAATGGAAAAACTCTGTTGCTTCAGCTAAAACAGCCTTTAGATCTTTTTTTGAAGGGCCTAATGATGGAATATCTCGAGTTGTTTTTTGAAGCGGAATTTGAAATTTCTCCGATAAAAACTCTACAGCTTCCATGAAGCTTAGCTTCAAATAACTCATCAAAAATGCTATTGCATCTCCGTGTGCTCCGCACCCGAAACAGTGATAGTGACCATCTCCTTTTTGAATGACAAAAGAGGGGGTCTTCTCCTCATGAAATGGGCAGAGACCTTTATATGTTCGGCCCTGAGGTTTTAATTGTATATAGCTTGATACTATTTCAACTAAATCAACTTTATCACGTAACAAGTCCAAGCTTTCTCTAGAGTAAGTTGTCACATATCTCCTAAGTATTAATATCTCCTGAGCAACTGAAGATTCCTCTTTTTGCTTAACCTAAGGATAACTGATCGACATTTTTTCTACGAAGAGGTATCTTTCATATATGAATGAAAAAAACAGATATGTTTATGGTTTAATGGAACAATCATACGTGTTTTTTTAGCCATTTTTAGACAAACTCATAGATTCACTATTACAAAGCAAAGGATAAAAACGCTTAACATGTCGATTTCAAGTCCTGAAAAAAAAATCTCTCCTATGATGACGCAGTGGTATAAGCTCAAAAAAAAAGCTGGGAACGCTATTCTACTCTTCCGGCTGGGAGATTTCTACGAATGCTTTTATGACGATGCAAAAAAGTTATCACAACATGTAAATGTCACCCTTACCCAAAGACAAGGAATTCCTATGAGTGGAATCCCTGCCCACACAGCTGAGAGTTACATCGAAAAGTTAATTGCTAAAGGCCTTATTATCGCTATTGCAGAGCAAATAGAAGATCCAAAAAAAGTAAAAGGTATTGTTAAACGAGATATTACACAAATCATCTCACCTGGTAGTCATACAAGCACTCTTTCTAAAACAGCGAATAATTTTTTTGCATCTATTTACATTTTTAATAAAACATACGCAATGGCGCTCATGGATTTATCGACTGGAGAATTTATTGCTTTTGAATTTCACTGCCTCAACGATTTAAAAAATGAGTTATACCGCCGTTCACCCTCAGAAATACTCATCTCTGAAAAAAATTCCAAAAGCTACGGGACTATTTTAGAAAATATCAGTCAAAACTCCCTTTCAAGACTCACAGAAAAAGACTCGTGGTATTTTGAATATCAATCAGCGTTTGATACATTAAAAGATCACTTTGGAATAATCTCTCTTGATGGGTTTGGTTTTAAGGGCAAGCCTTGCAGTATAACTTGCACGGGGACTCTTTTAAAATATGTGACTCATGAATTAAATAATTCTTTATCGCACGTAAGCCAAATAACTTTTTCTGATTCGTCAGAATATGTATCAATTGATCATTCCACTCAAAAAAACTTAGAAATTATAGACCCTATTCAAAGTGGTAATGAATGCCAAACGCTTTGGTATCATATTAACCATACCAAAACCCCGATGGGAGCGCGTCTTCTCAAGTTCTGGCTAACCCATCCATTGAAAAACATCAGTCTTATACACGAGCGTCAAAATAGTGTTGAAGAAATACAAAAACACCCCTATATCGCCGATGTTTTAAAACTAATTCGAGACTTAGAAAGATTAATTGTAAAAGTAATGCATCATAAAGCAACTCCAAGGGATGTTGTCTCCCTCAAGTACTCACTGCTTTCATGTAAAGAAATAGAAAAAAATATTGCTAAAATGAATTCGCCGCTTTTGCAAAGCTTAGTATTCCCCTCTGTAGAAAAAGCTATACAGTCTATAGAATATACAATTGTAGAAGAGCCTCCAACAAAAATTGGCGATTTCGCCGCAATAAAAAAAGGGGTAAACAAAGAACTTGACTCTCTGCGAGATATTAAATCTAATAGCAAAGCTTTTCTTGCAAAATATCAAGAAACCCTTAGAAACCAACTAGGCATTTCGACGCTGAAAATCATTTTCAGCAAAGTATTTGGATACTGTATCGATGTTAGTAGAGCTCAAGCCACAAAAATGCCTGAATGTTTTGCCCGCCGCCAAACGCTGGCAAACAATGAAAGATTTACCTCTTCAGAACTCAAAGAATACGAAGAAAAAATTATCCACTCAGAATCGAAGATTTTGGAAATAGAGCATTTTGAATTTGAAAAACTCACAGCAACCCTTTCTCAGCAAGCGCAGGAAATACTTAAAATCGCAAAGAGCATCGCTACTATAGATGCGATATATGCCCTTGGTTACATTGCTGATAAATATAGATACACTAAACCCGTTATTAATATAGACAATGCTTTAAAAATAAAAAAAGGGCGCCATCCAGTCCTCGAAAAAGGTATTGTGCAGCAATCATTTATACCGAATGATGCATCTCTATGTGAAAACCTCATCCTTATTACTGGGCCAAATATGGCTGGTAAGTCTACTTATATGAGACAAATTGCACTCATTACTTTACTTGCGCAGATAGGTTCTTTTGTTCCTGCTGAAGAAGTTGAAATAGGTGTTGTGGATAAAATCTTTAGTCGAATAGGAGCAAGTGATGATTTGTCTAAGGGACACTCAACTTTCATGGTTGAGATGAGTGAAACAGCAAATATTTTACGTAGTGCAACAAAGGACTCCTTGATTATCTTGGATGAAATAGGACGTGGAACAAGCACCTTTGATGGAGTCTCTATCGCATGGGCTGTTGCAGAAAATCTAATTCAAAAAAAGTGTAAGACCCTTTTTGCAACCCATTACTGGGAACTTACTGAACTTGAAAGTCTTTTTGAAAATGTGGTAAATATGCATGTAGCGATCTTAGAAAGTCATGGAGAAATTACATTTCTTCATAAAGTAGTTGAAGGGTGCACTCATAAAAGCTATGGAATTCATGTTGCCAAACTAGCTGGCATTCCATCTGATGTAATTCAGCGGGCTGAGAAAGTACTAGATAGCCTCAATTCTAAACATGAGCCGCGCAAAGGCCATACATCGCCGGTTACGCAACAACTTCAATTTTTCGCCGAGCCTAAGGCACCAGAAAAAAATCCCACGCTTGAGGCAATTAAAAGCATTGATATAGACCATATTACGCCAATAGATGCTATTAAGGTCTTATATGATTTGAAAAGCACTTTAAAAAAATAATAATAGCATTTTTTAAGGGTACGAAAAATATTTGATGTTTGAAAATTATCAAATAACCATACTTGTAGTGATTTAGTAAGAAAATATGCATACTTCAGCAAGCTGCAAGAGTTAACTACATGATTTACGCGTGCACCAACTCAAAATAAGTTACCTCTCCGCTTAAAATTGGTGCAGGGTCTAAAGAATATGAAACCTTGATCTATGTTAAAGGGCTTCCAGGGTTGTATTTGTAGTTTTCTAAATCTTCAATTGTTTTAAATTCGGCATAATCTTTTTCATGAGCTC
>MDTG01430921.1_pt1 | contig 12602 bp, 8 predicted proteins | sample 811421 | NCBI WGS metagenome assembly MDTG01 (sample SAMN05326645, study PRJNA326480) | marine metagenome | isolation source: seawater | place: Pacific Ocean: South East | collected 2011 | reverse complement strand
TTTCATAAAAAGAGTTGTTTGACAAATATCGGTTGTATTTATCAAAAATCCCGATATTTGTTCCGATTTCCTAATCAAAACACATGGCCACTCAAAAGAACAAAACCCTAGGTGAATTCATCATTGAAAACCAAAGTGAATTCAAATATTCTTCAGGAGAGCTTTCACGACTTATCAATTCCATCCGTTTAGCGGCTAAAGTCGTTAATCACGAGGTAAATAAAGCTGGACTGGTGGACATAATTGGTGAAGCCGGGGATACCAATATACAAGGTGAAGACCAACAAAAGTTGGATGTTTTTGCCAACGACGCCTTTATCAAAACTCTTACTAATCGAGAAATCGTATGCGGAATTGCCAGTGAAGAAGAAGAAGATTACATCACCATACAAGGCAGAAACGGCCAAAATGATAATAATTATGTTGTTTTGATTGATCCTTTAGACGGTTCAAGTAATATCGATGTCAATGTATCTGTGGGAACCATATTCTCGATATTTCGTCGTTTGACACCTCCTGGAACGCCCGTTTCTTTGAAGGATTTTTTACAGCCTGGTCACCGTCAAGTAGCTGCCGGATATATTATTTATGGTACCTCTACCATGATTGTTTATTCAACAGGTCACGGAGTGAATGGCTTTACTTTAAATCCTGCTTTGGGAACCTATTATCTTTCTCACCCCAACGTGATTTTTCCCAAAACCGGAAAGATATATTCAGTAAACGAAGGAAATTACATACAATTCCCTCAAGGAATTAAAGACTACATCAAATATTGTCAAAAGGAAAAGGATGACCGCCCCTACACCTCTCGATATATCGGCTCATTAGTTTCAGACGTCCATCGAAACATGATCAAAGGCGGCATTTATATTTATCCAAACACAAGTAAAGATCCTAAAGGAAAATTACGTCTTCTTTATGAGTGCAATCCCATGGCATTTTTAATCGAGCAGGCTGGAGGAAAGGCCACAGATGGTTTCCGAAGAATTTTAGATATAGAACCCACAAGCCTGCATCAAAGAACTCCATTCATTGGGGGCAGTGCCCACATGGTTGAAAAAGCCGAGTCTTTCATGCACCTCTATCCAGAGCCCAATTAAGGTTTTAACCCTGAAATTCCTAATTCAAAAACTACTCTTTCGCTTTTTTTATTAAATCCACAACATAAATTCTTTTAATAATTTCAAAAATTAAGCCGAATATTTTGAGGCATTGGCCGGATTAGTATCTTTGTCCCCCGATGGTACCCAGCCTCATATCATCCCTCTTCGAACAGTCTTTGCCTTGGCAAAAATTGAGGCATCGCCTGTCTCAAAATCAACCTTTGACGCGTATTTCAGGATTAATAGGTTCTGGTCAAAGCCTTATCATTTCTAAGATTTTTCTCGAACATGAAAGACCTTTGATTTGCATCATGAATGACAAAGAGGAAGCTGCTTATTTACTCAATGATCTCGAAGGGCTTTTGGGTCAGGATCGAGTATTATTTTATCCGGAAAGTTACCACCGACCATATAAACTTGAAAAGGCGGATAATAATAACGTCTTGATGCGTTCCGAGGTGCTGACTCACATTAACAGTCGAAAAAAACCTACGCTAATCGTTACCCATCCTTCAGCGCTTTTTGAACAGGTCGTGACCAAGAAAACGCTCATGCAAAGCACCATCAAGCTCAAAACAGGCGAGCAAATGGATATAGAAGTACTGAATGAGCTACTCTTTGAGGCGCAGTTCAAGTGTGTGGACTTTGTGACTGAACCTGGTGAATTTTCCTTGCGGGGCGGAATCGTTGATATATTTTCATACAGTAATGACCATCCTTATCGGTTGGAATTTTTTGAAGAAAGTTTAGAGAGCATTCGCGAATTTGACATTGAAACACAATTGTCAATCAGATTGAAAAATAAAATATCCATCATCCCTAATGTTGGAGAAAAATCTCGAGTGGGTTCACGCCAAAGCTTTCTGTCCTATTTAGGGACTGATGCGCTAGTCATAGTTCAAGATCAAGGGTTCATAATCGATAAAATAGATTTACTTTTTAATAAGGCCAAAGAATATTATAAGTCTTTAAAAAGTCCATTACAGTGGCCAGCTCCTGAGGAGCTTTTTTGTAATAAATCTCTTATTAATCGAGATCTAAATGCTGCCGAAAAAATTTGGTTATTGGCCAAAGGCGATCCCAATCACGATATTGCTTTTGGACACCACCCTCAACCCTCATTTAATAAGCAATTTCATTTATTGATCGATCATATTAATGCTAATCATGAGCGAGGCATGACTACAATAATTTGCTGCGGATCAGAGGCTCAAGCAAGACGTTTTAGGGACATTTTTGAAGACAGTAACAAAGAAGTATTCGGGTATCGAATTAAAGTTTTCTCTCTTTATCAAGGATTTTATGATCAAAGCGAGGGTATTGCTTGCTACACAGATCACCAAATATTTGAGCGATATAATAAATTCAAACTAAAAAATGATAAATCTAGGAAGCAGGCGATAAGTGTCAACGAACTCTCTCAGTGGAACATTGGGGATTATATCACTCATATCGATCACGGTATTGGAACTTTTGGTGGTCTTCAACAAATTCAAGTTGAGGGGAAAACTCAAGAGGCCATTAAATTGATCTATGGCGATCGAGATATACTGTATTTAAGTATCCATGCCCTTCATAAAATTGCTAAATTCAATAGTAAAGATGGCTCAGTCCCTAAGCTACATAAATTGGGTAGTGGTGCTTGGAAAAAACTCAAAAGCAAAACAAAGAAAAAAGTAAAGCAAATTGCCTTTGATCTCATTGAATTATACGCCAAAAGACGAATGAAAACAGGATTTAGCTTTGGCCCAGATTCATATTTACAACATGAACTCGAATCCTCTTTTTTGTTCGAAGACACTCCTGACCAAACTAAAGCGACCCATGACATAAAACAAGACATGGAGCGACCACAACCAATGGATCGCCTAGTTTGTGGAGATGTGGGATTTGGGAAAACTGAAGTAGCCATTCGCGCGGCATTCAAGGCTGTAGATAACGGTAAACAAGTCGCGGTTTTAGTTCCCACAACAATATTGGCTTTTCAGCACTTCAAAACCTTTAGCGAACGTCTTAAAGATTTACCTGTAAATGTTGATTATCTTAATCGTTTTAGAACTGCTGCAGAGAGAAAAAGTATTTTAGAAGGTTTAAAAAATGGTCGTTTAGACATTGTTATAGGAACACATCAGCTGGTCAATCCCTCAATAGTATTCAAGGACATCGGACTCTTAATTGTGGATGAAGAACAAAAATTTGGAGTGTCGGTCAAGGACAAACTAAAAACCATAAAAGAAAATATAGACACTTTGACTTTAACAGCGACTCCAATTCCAAGAACTCTACAATTTAGTCTTATGGCGGCCAGAGATTTATCCATAATAAGCACCCCCCCTTCTAACCGTTACCCCATTAACACTCAAATAGTTCGTTTTAGCGAAGGCTTGTTGAGAGATGCCATTTGCTATGAGCTTTCCCGTGGTGGACAAGTTTTTGTTGTACAAAATCGTATTGAGCATATCCATGAACTCGCTGGTAGTATTCAAAGATTAGTCCCTGATGCTAAAATTGCAGTAGGACACGGACAAATGGAAGGTAAAAAACTCGAATCAATTATGATAGATTTTATGGAAAATGAATACGACATATTGGTATCGACAACCATCATTGAAAATGGTCTGGACGTGTCTAATGCCAATACCATTTTGATCAATAATGCTCATCACTTTGGCCTTTCAGATCTCCATCAAATGCGAGGTCGTGTTGGACGAAGCAATAAGAAAGCTTTTTGTTATTTCATCACGCCCCCTTATTCGGCTATTACTGAGGAAGCCCGAAAACGTATGACGGCTTTAGAGCAGTTCAGCGATTTAGGTAGCGGTATTCATATCGCCATGAAGGATCTCGAAATAAGAGGTGCCGGCGACTTACTCGGGGGCGAACAAAGCGGATTCATCAATGAAATTGGGTTTGATACTTATCAAAAAATTTTAACCGAGGCCATCGAGGAGTTGAAAGAAAAAGAATTCAAAGAGCTATACCAAGATCAAATAGCTATGAAAAAAGTCTTTGCCAAAGACACAATAGTAGATACTGATTTTGAACTTAGATTTCCAGAAAACTACATTAATAGTGTGACGCAAAGGCTTAAGTGTTATACCCAACTCAACGAGTTAACTCAAGATAAAGATTTTAATGACTTTGAGAACAACTTGATCGACCGTTTTGGACCATTACCTCAACCGGCGATTGATCTCTTAGAATGTGCTAAGCTCAAGCTAAAAGCAGCTGAATTAGGACTGGAGAGGGTAATACTGAAAAACAAGCGTATGATTGGTTATTTTATTCAAGATCAAGAAAGTCTATTTTACCAAAGTCCTGCTTTTCAAAGAATCTTAAATGTCGCAAAAAATGAAAGAACCGGTCAGATTAAACTAAAAGAAAAGTCTACAAAAAACGGATTGCGCCTTTTACTTATTCTAGAGAAAATACCTACGGTTACCATAGCCCTAAGTCATATCAAAGCCTTACTGCCTGAAGAAAGATTAGAAGAGATTTAAAGAAACACAATCACATCAATCCAATCAGTCAATTGTAACAATGACTTTCATAATACCATTCAAAACTTCAAAACCCAGAGCTATGCTTTACCCAATATGGAATATTATATTACTTATCCATAAAAATTGATTTTAGCTTGTCCTGATTTCACCGTTAAAGAACAAGGGAGCCCTAATGTTAAAGCACGATTGTCATTTAAATGCCCAACGGGGGCATCAAAGACTACGGGGTATGATTCTTCAGATACCGCGTCTAAAATAATTTCTTTAGCGGAGTATCCAAATGACACATTGTGGTCCTTAATTTGGGTCATACCACCGACAACTAACGCACTTAAACCATTAAATATTCCACTTCTTTTAAGCGAGTATATCATACGATCTATGTGGTATAAATACTCATCTAAATCTTCGATAAAGAGAATTTTGCCTTGAGTTTCATTTAAGCCTAATCCTTGGATTGAAGACGAACTGCCCAATAAACTATAAATCAGGGACAAATTTCCTCCAAAGATAATCCCCTGAATTCTGAAGTTGCCTAAACTGTTTGAAGTCTCCCATATAATTTCATAGGGCTCCCCGGTCAATGCTTTCCTTATGGACTGTTTCGTTTTTAAAGTTTTTTCCTCAATGGCTAAAGGCATTTGAGCGTGAATACTTGCCCAGCCCAATTTATGAAGTTCAGCATGCAAAGCTGTAATATCGCTATAACCTAATATCCATTTTGGGTGCTTTAAAAAACCTTCAAACGAGATTTGATCCAATATTCTAATAGTCCCATAACCTCCACGAGCACACCAGATGGCTTTGATATCTGGGTGATCTAATGCCCATTGGAGGTCTTGAGCGCGTAACTCATCATGCCCTGCAAATTGGTGGTGCCTTGCGCCAACACTTTGGCCAAAAATTACCTTAAAGCTCCACTGCAGCAATAATTGCTTGGCGTATTTCATATCTCGTTTGTTTACCCAACGAGCAGGTGCCACTATGGCCACCAAGTCACCAGGCGATAAAAACTCAGGTTGTTTCATAGAAACCTATTTAGTATTGAAATAAAATTAAACATTTATGGCAAGACGGATCAAAACAAATATAAATTCATACATTTAAAAGGCTTACAATTATAAAAAATGGCGGAAAATTCTTTTTCCTGTAATACTAGCAATCTTGATCTATATGTGCCAAGTGGTGATAATCCTTGGAGCGAGGGCAGTGTAAAGCATTGCTACAGACGTTTAGGTTACGGTGCAGATTTAATTAAAATAAATGCTGGATTGAGTATATCTCCAAGTAATCTGATTGATGAAATCGTCGATTCTGCCGTTAATATGCCTTTACGACAAGATCCACCATGGGCCTACTATCGATTAAGTGATTTTGGGGACCCCTCCACTGAGAATCCAGAATATATTAATTCTTTTCGTATTGAAACCGGGACTTTTAATGTATACAACGAGCTCAAAGGGCGGATAATTTTTTTTTGGTTGAATCACTTTGTCACCGAACTGGGCACCTATAATTACGCACCCTATCTGTTTCAATATTATCGAACAGCGGAATTACATGCTTTAGGCAACTTCAAAACCTTAGTCCATGAAATGGGACTCACACCAGCCATGCTACTGTATCTAAATGGCTACCAAAACACTAATACTGAGCCCAATGAGAATTATGCGCGCGAATTATTTGAACTCTTTACGCTCGGCGAAGGCAATGGTTATACACAAGAAGATATAGTCGAAACTTCAAAGGCTCTAACGGGATATAACTTAATGCCTCAACCAGGAGGTCCTATAATATTTGATACAAATACATTTTTTGATGGTGATAAAACAATTTTCGGTCAGACTGGAAATTGGAATTACCATGACGTAATCGAGATACTTTTTCAAGAACGTGGACCGATGATTGCAAATTTTATTTGTCGAAAAATTTATAGCTACTTCGTAAGTCCTGATATTGATTCTATCATAGAAACAAATATCATTACTCCCTTAGCACAAATTATGTTAGCTAATGATTTTGAAATTGTTCCTGTACTGAAAAAACTATTTAAAAGCACCCATTTTTTTGACGAAACAACCTTTGGGATTAGTATTAAGAGCCCTTTTGATCTAATTTTTCAATTCCTCAATGAAACTGGATTCTTATTCAATGATGATTTGATGGAGGCTTTCGTTTATTATGCATCATTGCTTGGCCAAACGATTTTTGATCCGCCTGATGTAGCTGGTTGGCAAGGTGACCAAAATTGGATAGGTACTTCCACGTTGACCCTCCGCTGGGCTCTATTTAAAGCTTATTTGGAATTACTTTTCAATAGTGGTCAAGAAGAGAGGTTTAGGATTTTAGCCAAAGAACTATCGAATGACAGTAACGACCCTGCTCATATTGCTCAGGTAATCGTTGATTTTTTCCACGCCAAAGAATTATTTACTCCAGGTGATTACGACATCGCTACTGAGGTGTTCAAATGGGAAATTCCTCAAAACTATTACGACGATCGAATTTGGAACTTAGACTGGGCTGAAGCCCCATATCAGGTTCTTTTATTATTAAATCACATGGCCACATGGCCCGAATTTCAACTCAAATAAATAGGCATGAGTAAAAAAAAATATCTATCGGGCGGAAAAACCCCAGAACACGAAAGTGATCATAAACATCAGCACGATCATGAGCACGACTATTGGTCACGGCGCAGTTTTATCCAGGCTTTGGGTTTAGTAGGTGGTGGAAGTATCCTCATGGGGAAACAATCGGTCTCTGCGGCCCAAGCAACTCCACTTACAGTTGCTCTATCCGAGAGTCAAAATGACAATATATTGGTAATCATACGTTTGAATGGGGGTAATGATGGTCTTAATACCATTGTGCCAGTTTATGACTATTCTACCTATGCCAATTTAAGGCCAGGTATACGCCACCATCTTTCTTCACTGACTCCGCTAGATGACAATTTTAGCATTCCCAGCTTTATGAGCGCTTTAGAATCGGTTTGGGGTGATGGACAAATGAAAGTTGTACACGGTGTGGGTTATCCAAATCAAAATCTGTCGCACTTTCGCTCTAGCGACATTTGGGCCTCTACAGCTCATCAATACGAAGAGAACACTGGATGGTGGGGTCGTTATTTTGAGGATTTGTACCCCGATTATTTGATCAACCCTCCTTCAGCGCCTCCAGCTATACAAGTTGGAAATATTGGGAATCTCATTTTTGATGGTCTCGACAATAACTACGCTTTCACTTTTGCCAGTATTGAACAGCTAGAAACTGTCGGAGAAAATGGCGTACTACACGATGTACTGAATATTCCCGATTGCATTTATGGAGATAAACTAAGCTTTTTACGAGCAGCGGCAAATACCACGTTCAACTACTCGGGCGTGATCCATAATGCTTATATGGCCTCAGACAACAATGCCAATTACGGAAATGGAACTTTATCAGAACAACTCGCGGCAATAGCGAGATTAATTAAAGGGGGGTTAGGGACAAAAGTATACATGGTTTCTTTGGGAAGTTTTGATACGCACGCTGATCAACAGTATCGGCATCAATATCTTTTACAAGACCTATCAAATTCTATAAAAGCATTCTATGAAGACCTCGCATCAACTGGCTGGGACCAAAAAGTACTTTCCATGACGATATCTGAATTTGGGAGACGTCCATATGAGAATGGTTCTTCAGGGACAGACCATGGTGCTGCATCGCCGATAATGCTATTTGGACCACCTCTCAATGGTAGCGGTTTTGTGGGCGAACATCCCGATCTACTAAATTGGGATGGGGCAGACAACTTAATCCCTTCCACAGATTTTCGTGATGTTTATGCTTCAGTTTTGGCTAACTGGTTTTGTTTGGATCAACAAGTCGTAGACTCCATTTTGCTTAATCAAAATTATGAAACATTGGACTTAGGCCTGGACTGCCAAATATTAAGTTCAGATGAGGCTCAACTCTTGATGAGATTTATTCACCACCCTGTATATCAAAATAACCAAACCCTTATCGAAATTGAAACACAACAAACCGCCCATGGCCGGGTTACGCTGTACGATTTAACGGGCCGTGAATTAGCTACTTTAGCCGATAGAATGTTTTTTCCAGGACGACATTCAATCAATGTTAGACAAGAGGCAGGTATACGATTGAGCTATGGCCAATATATCTATCGAATTTTTTTTGCAGGACAGCACTACAGCAAATCCTTTTTAATTCGATAAGATGGGCCAAACATAAATTATACTCACTAAAATACTTACTTTTAACGCATAATTTATTGATTTGAGCCAACGCCCAAAAAGATACACGATAACTGCGGCATTGCCTTATGCCAACGGCCCAATCCACCTCGGTCATTTAGCTGGGGTATACATCCCTGCGGATATTTATGCACGCTATTTGCGCTTACAAAATCGAGATGTTGTCTTTATTTGTGGAAGTGATGAGCACGGAGTCCCTGTCACGATAAGGGCAAAAAAAGAGGGAGTCAAGCCTCAAGTTATTGTCGATCGTTACCACAATCTCATTCAAGAAAGCTTTATAAATTTTGGAATCAGTTTTGACCACTATTCGCGAACATCTGGATCCATACATCATCAAACCGCCTCGGATTTTTTTAAACATCTTGAAGTTAATGACCAGTTTATCGAAAAAGTTACCCAACAATTATATGATCCCGAGGCGAATCAATTTTTAGCAGACCGATTCGTGATTGGAACTTGTCCAAAATGTGGAAATACCGAGAGTTACGGTGATCAGTGCGAGCAGTGCGGTACTAGCCACAATGCAACAGATTTGATCGACCCAAAAAGTAGACTTTCTGGCAGCGCTCCGATACTCAAACAAACAAAACACTGGTTTCTGCCATTAGACCAGCACCACGATTGGTTAGGTCAATGGATTTTAAAGGACCACAAATCAGATTGGAAACCAAATGTTTACGGACAATGTAAGTCTTGGATTGAAGATGGTTTAAGGCCGAGAGCTGTTACCAGGGATTTAGACTGGGGAATTCCTGTTCCGGTCGATAATGCCGACGGTAAAGTCTTATACGTATGGTTTGATGCCCCCATAGGATACATTTCAGCCACCAAGGAATGGGGCGAAAAAACAAATACTGACTGGGAACCTTATTGGAAAAATCGAGATACCAAATTAGTTCATTTCATTGGAAAAGATAATATTGTATTTCACTGCATCATTTTCCCAAGTATGCTCAAAGCACACGGAGCATATATTTTGCCAAATAATGTGCCTGCAAACGAATTTTTAAATCTGGAGGGAGAAAAGATTTCAACCAGTCGTAATTGGGCAGTTTGGCTTCATGAATACTTAGTAGACTTTCCTGAACAACAGGATGCGCTGCGATATGCTTTAACAGCAAATGCTCCTGAAACCAAAGATAATGATTTCACGTGGGCAGATTTTCAGGCACGTAATAATAATGAATTAGTTGCAATTTTTGGCAATTTCATCAATCGCGTGACTGTATTGACACAAAAGTATTACCAGGGGGTTATTCCAAAATCTGGAGTATTATCAAATTCAGATTTGGCCGTTTTGGATAAAATCAAAACCTATCCTGGGGTAATTGGGGATTCATTAGAGCGCTATCGATTTAGAGAAGCTCAAATTGAATTGATGAATATAGCCAGGCTTGGCAATAAATATTTAGCTGATAATGAGCCATGGAAGCTTGTAAAAACCTCTCCTGAACGCACAGCCACAATTATACAGGTCGCACTACAAATCGCTGCTGCGCTTGCTATTTTAAGTGAACCATTCTTACCTTTCACGGCTTTTAAATTGCAGAGTACCTTACGCCTAAACCGTCTATTCAAGTCTTTAAGTTGGGAAGTAATCTCCGGAAAAAATCAATACTTACCACAAGGGCATGAAATCGAAAAAAGCCCGCTATTATTCAGAAAAATTGAAGACTCTGAAATTGAAATTCAGCGTCAGAAACTGGAACAAACCAAAATAAAAAAATAATCCTACGACAAACGACATATTTTAAAGAATTGGCTAACCGTCCATTACAGTTTTTTTGTAGTAATTATATTAACGGGACATGCCTTCGCTGCCTCCTCGCTCGGTCCATGAGCGGAAGAGTCAAATGTTTTCAAAGTAAAGAATCCCTTTTTTTCTCGTGCGCGAAGCAAAACACTTTTACCATCCTTTTTAGACATCTGAAATTGCCCAGGAGCTAATTCTACACAGTAATTGCAGCCTATACATTTTTGTCTTTGTAAAGTAATGACAACCATAATAAATTATTGTGCCATGGCATATTCGGTTTTAACTAATTTGTATAGTTTATCTGAAAGACGAATACGAAATGGTAAAGGAACTGTTATACTGTCGCCTTTGGTCGCAGTATTTTGTGACTGGTCGTTTACCAGCATTTCAGCCAATTCCAGTTCTTTAGTGCCTGTTGTAGGGCCTTGAATCAACAAGGTATCACCAATCTTTAAATCGTATGCCTCGATTTTGAACTCACCAATACTTGATTTTGGGAAAAAATGTACCCCTTTACCTACATATACTTTTCTTTGGGTAGCCTTTGATCCGCTAACTTTACTCCATTCGCCAAGTTTTTGCCCTAAATAATAACCACTCCAAAATCCACGATTATAAACCTTTTTGAGTTCACTCATCCAATGGTTAATGCGATCCTTATCAAATTTGCCAACAGTGTGTGCATCGATAGCCTCACGATAGATCTGGATGACTTTTGCTACATATTCAGGGGATCTTCCTCGACCTTCAATTTTCAAAACCTTTACCCCAGTATCAATCACTTGGTCTAAAAAGTCAAGAGTACAAAGGTCTTCGGGAGACATCATATACTGGTTGTCAAGTTCAATTTCAAAGCCACTTTCCTGATCAATAACTGTATACTTCTTACGACAATTCTGCTTGCAAGCACCGCGATTGGCAGAAGAATTATGAGAGTGTAAACTTAAATAACACTTACCCGAAACAGCCATGCAAAGGGCTCCATGGCCAAAAATTTCAATCTCCACTAATCTTCCACTTGGACCACGGACATCGTCTCGCTGGATTTGATCCACAATCTTTTTCACCTGTCTCAAACTCAATTCACGACTCATAACCATCGTATCCGCGAACATAGCGTAAAATTTAACAGTTTCTATATTGGTGATATTAATTTGAGTAGAAATATGGATTTCCATACTTATCTCACGTGCGTATGAAATCACAGCTTGGTCCATAGCAATAACTGCAGTTATTCCAACTTTTTTTGCAGCATCAAGTAATGTCTTAATGATAGACAAATCATGATCATAAATAATAGTGTTCAGCGTGAGGTAGGTCCGAACTTTTTTAGCCTCGCACCTTTTCACAATTTCATGTAGATCGTCTATGGTAAAATTAATGCTCGCACGGGCCCTCATATTAAGCTGATCAACACCGAAATATACCGAATCAGCGCCATTGTCCAAAGCTGCTTGCAAAGACTCGAAATTTCCCGCAGGAGCCATTAATTCTAGAGTGCCTTTTTCGGTCATACCTGAAAATAATTTTAAACAAAGGTAATAATTGCTTGAAAATAAATCAGAGAGGATAAGTGAGATATATCGCTGGCTTTGATCTAAAACCGAAATGAATAGACAGATATTAACTTTCTAAATTAAAGACTCTGTAATTATCAGAGTACTATAAATTTCTCATTTTCAATAGTTAGATTGACCCAAAAAAAATTAAGGACAGTAATGAACCATACGCAATTTGAAGTATTTGAATTTTTAGGTTTATCCTTGTATTGATTAATTCATACTTGATCATTTTTTGTAACTTCAAAAGCCATTTATCGTCTACAAATCCAATCCTCTGACAAAGCAATGTGCAATTAATTTTAATAAATCGAATTATGAGCCATTACCACATCACCAGCCGAGAAGATTATCGTCAAGCTTATCAAAAAAGCATCGATGACCCTGAAGCCTTTTGGAATGAAATA
>MDTG01209888.1_pt1 | contig 12602 bp, 14 predicted proteins | sample 811421 | NCBI WGS metagenome assembly MDTG01 (sample SAMN05326645, study PRJNA326480) | marine metagenome | isolation source: seawater | place: Pacific Ocean: South East | collected 2011 | reverse complement strand
TACGTTGTTGTGGTCGAGCAGGGTCGAGAATACCTTTGGTGCGCCTGTGGCCTAAGCAAGTCACAGCCCTGGTGTGACGGGTCTCATAAAGGCACGCCATACGGGCCAATCGGGTTCACGGCACCCCTCAGTGCTGAGTTCCATATGTGCGGATGTAAACGCTCGAACAATAAGCCGTATTGCTTCGGGAACTGCCGCGGCCATCATCGCCGGACTAATTGGTCGATGATTTCGGAGGCAGCCGATTTTGAATAATAGCAGCGAAGCTTACCGGGTTACCATTCGGCAAAACCTTGTCATCCGTATTGAAAAGGTTGCCGATGGAGCGCCGGGGCCCGATAACCTCAGTGCCGGCACGCGGCTGGCCATGAACCATCAGAGGAACGGGTGCATCGATGGGGAGTATGATTTCTCAAGCATCCATTCAGCAAAGGACTTTGCCGTTCTCAGCCTTGATTTTGTGAAGCGGTTGGCCAGTCGGAACCTTGAAGACCTACAGGCCCATAATTTCTATGCCGAACCAACATGGGAGAACCCCCTGGCCGCGGGGCACCACGGTGGAAAGAGTTAACGCCAAGCATTGGTCCTGGTGGGGTCGCCGCGGGCCGGCGTATCGTGCAAGCCGCCCCGATCTATAAGGAATTTTCGGCTGTCCGCCAAAATCTCTCCGATGTGGACGGCCGTATCAGTTGACATGCAATGAGCCCATCAGGCGGAAACTCTGGCCTTATCTCCGCTGCCTTCGATCAGTACCTGGCAATATCAGCGGCCTGGCGACTAAATGACCGAATAGCGTCAGGAGCCCGTCAATGCTGTCAGGTCGGCACGCAACGCGGCGATACCCAAGCCTTTTTGGGAACTCGTTACTACGACATGAGGATGTGCGGCGGGGTGCTTTGCCGCTTCTTTCTTAATGCGCTCTTGCAAGTCGTTGAGTGGGCGCGGTTTAATTTTGTCGGCCTTGGTGAGTACCACCTGATAAGGTTGTGCCGCCTTGTCCAAGATCATCATCACGCTGCGGTCATTGTCCTTAAGGCCGTGGCGGGCGTCGACGAGGACCAGAATCCGTCTCAGGTTCGCTCGCCCAACAAGATAGGATTGAACCAAGAGGGTCCATTTCTGAACCTGCGCCTTCGGCGCGCGAGCATAGCCGTATCCAGGAAGATCAGCGATCATCAGTCGGCCTCCGAGATCGAAAAAGTTAATTTGTTGAGTGCGACCCGGTGTGTTTGATGTTCGGGCCAAGGCTTTTTGGCCAACCAATGTGTTGATCAGGCTGGACTTTCCGACATTAGAGCGACCGGCGAAAGCAATCTCTGGAAAATCTGTGTCAGGAACCTGATCCAGGCGTGCGCATCCGATGATGAAATCGCAGGCTTGTGCGAACAGGAGGCGTCCGGCTTCAAGAGCCGCCGCGTCATGTTCAGGGTGCGCGGGTGCATCCGCCACGTCCGCCCCTCCTCCCCGGTTGCGCATCTATTGCAGGGCTTCTTTTCCAGTCATGCCCATGCGCCGCATGATGATCCATTGTTGTAAAATCGACAGCAGGTTGTTCCACGCCCAATAGATCACCAGACCGGCTGGGAAACGGGCCAGTAAGAAGGTGAAGAATAACGGTAAAAACATGAAAATCTTCGCCTGCACGGGATCCGCGGGTTGTGGGTTTAGTTTCTGCTGCAAGAACATGGTCAGACCCATGAGGATTGGCCACACACCGATCAAAAGGAATTCTGGCGGAGACCAAGTGATTAATCCAAACAAATTGAACAGCGAAGTCGGATCGGGTGCCGAGAGATCTTCGATCCAGCCGTAGAATGGCGCATGCCGCATCTCAATGGTCACGAACAAAACCTTATATAGTGCGAAGAACACAGGGATCTGGACCAAGATCGGTAAACAGCCGGAGGCTGGATTTACCTTCTCTTTTTTGTAAAGGTCCATCATCTCCTGGTTCATACGCATTTTGTCGTCGCTAAAGCGCTCGCGGATCTGCACCATTTTTGGCTGTAGCAACTTCATCTTGCTCATCGAGACGTAGGATTTATTGGCCAGCGGAAAGAACGCCAGTTTGATGCCCACGGTTAGCACCAGGATTGCCAGGCCCAGATTGAGGATGCGGTCGTTCAGCCATAGGAGGGCGTAGAAAATGGGTTTGGTTAGGAAATAGAACCAGCCGAAATCAATGGCCAAATCGAACCGTTTGACACCGATCTGCTCCTCATAGGCATCGAGAAGGCGAACCTCTTTGGCGCCCGTGAACACGCGGCTGACGGCTTGGATACTGGTGCCAGGCGCAACGGTTTGCGGCGGACCAACGAAATCCACTTGGTACTTGTCGACAACGTCCTTTTTGGTATGGATGAACCGCGCATTCACTGGTCCGCTCTGATCAGGGACCAGCGCGGTAAGCCAATATTTATCAGTAATCCCGATCCAACCGCCTGTTGAAGATTTTTGAACTAACTTGTCAGACTGGATATCATCGTAGTCAATTTCCACGAGGGTGTCGTCAAAGACCCCCAAGAGCCCTTCATGAAGGATGTAGAAGTCGGTGGTTTTTGGCGTCGTCAATCGAGAGACAAGACCATAGGAGGCGAAGGTTTGGGCCGCGTTCGATTTGTTGACGATCTCCTGGGTGACAGTGAACATATAGTTCACATCAACGGCGATGGTGCGTTTAAACATCAAGCCTTCGCCATTGTCCCAGGTTAAGACCGCCGGACTTTCGGGGGTCAGCCTAGTGCTGTTCGACTGCCAAACCGTGTTTGGTTGCGGAACCTTAATGGCGCCGGTAGCGGACCAGCCATGCTGGGTGTAGTAACTAGTCGTCATACCCTCGGGGTTGAGCAAGACGATCTCCGCGCTGTCCAGTTCGATGGCCTCACGATAATCGGCAAGTGTTAGGTCATCGATAAGACCGCCGGTCAAGGAGATGGAGCCGCGCAACCGGGGCGTATCTATTGAAATGCGTTTGGTATTAGCCAAGACGGCTTTACGGTTAACTTGAGCTAAAGAGCCCGGTGAGCCGGGCGCGCTGAACGAAGAGGGCGCTTGGGCTTGGTTGCCGATTGCGGCGGGCACCGATGAAGCCTTAGGCGCGACCGGCGTGGTCGGTGTCCTGGGGACGGCGGACGAACCGGTCGCCTGCTCAGTTATCTGACCTTCCGGCAGCAGCGGCGGGCGGGCCTCTTTAAAATATAGCTCAAACCCGAAAAGGATAGCGACCGACAGCGCAATGGCCAGTATAAGGTTCTTGTTATCAATCATTGTCCGGCAGCGCCTCCCGAGGACAGGGTAATTGGTTTATTTTGAACGTTCATGGGTTCGTCCGGCGACGGCATTGGATCGAACCCGCCTGGGTGCCAGGGGTGGCACCGCGCGATCCGTTTAGCGGCCAGCCACGCGCCCTTCATGGCGCCGTATTGGTTGATCGCTTCGACAGCATAGGTTGAGCAATTTGGGTGGAAACGGCAGTTATTTCCCAGGACCGGCGACAGCATTAGCTGATAGGTACTAATGATGATTTTCAGGAGGATCCCGACTGTTTTTTCGATTTGCTGCCACATTGTCTTTTCCTGAATAGTCACGTGGGTCGTCGTCAGGCCCGATATGCATTAAGTTTCTGCATGGCCGTTTTAAGATCCGAGACCAGCAGGGCATAGGGACGTTTTAATGTGCCTACCCGTCCGATCAACACATAATCGGTCAGATTTTGTCCATGCGTGGCGATCACCTCCCCGGCTGCAGCCTTTAGGCGCCGGCGGGCGCGATTTCGTATCACCGCGTTTCCGACTTTCTTGGTCACCGTAAATCCGACCCGGATGCCATCAAGCGACTTGGTTTCGGCGTCATTTCTTTGTCGCGATTGTAACACAAGACCGGGGGTCGCCCATTTTTGGCCACGGCGTGCCAAGATTATAAAATCACTGCGCCGTTTCAAGCGTATGATCGGCACGGATTTGGATTGAACGGTAGGCATCACGCGAAACCGAGAAGCCCGGCCTCCAAGATTAGGCGGACAGCCGCTTACGCCCTTTTCTACGACGGTTTGCAAGAACCCGGCGGCCACCGACCGTGGCCATGCGGGAGCGGAAGCCATGGCGACGCTTGCGAATCAATCTACTGGGTTGGTACGTTCTTTTCACGGGTCGACTCCGACGAGATTTGAACGGTGTATAGGGGCTCTATCGGCCGAAGTCAACGCCCACGGCAGTCAAATTCGTCATTTGCGTTTTTGCTATCGGACGGCTTACAGGAACGTTATTAGTTGTATTTTTCAGCAGATACAGAAACAGGATAAAACTCGCTCATCAAATAGTTGGATTGCTCCGCAATGGCCAAGAAACAATCTGTGGAAGACACGCCTAACGTTCAGTCCGCCTCCACTGAAGGAGAGCTTTCACTCGCCCGCCTGTGGCCGGTGGCGATTATTGTCGCGGTCGCGGTCATATTTTTTGGCATGGGCTGGGACCGGCACATGACATTCGATGCATTGAGCGAACATCGCCAGACCCTTTTGCATTGGACTAGCGACAATCGCCTCTTGGCCATCACGATTTTCATTACAGGGTATGCCGCCGTCGTCGCATTGTGCCTTCCTGGTGCCACCTGGATGACATTGGCGGGTGGATTTTTGTTCGGCACGGTCCTAGCCATTGGGATAGTCGTATTTGCCGCGACCCTTGGTGCCGTTGCAATCTTCCTGATCACCCGGTATGCGCTGGCAGATTATTTTCGCGTACTGATGGGTAGCGCCGGCGCTCGTATGGAAACCGGCTTTCGCGAGAACGCCCTGAGTTATCTGTTATTTCTTAGGCTTATTCCGATGTTCCCGTTCTGGTTAGTGAACGTGGTGCCTGCGTTGTTCGGCGTATCGCTGAGGAAATATGTTATTGGCACGTTCTTGGGAATCATTCCTGGCAGCGCTGTCTTTTGCAGCGTTGGGAACGGTCTGGGTGCGGTGTTCGATGCTGGCGGCACGCCGGATCTCGGAATTATTTACGATTATAAAATATTAGGCCCATTCTTTGCCCTGGCGATCCTGTCGCTGGTGCCGATCGTTTACAAGCGGATCAAATCCTCAAAATCATAGCGGTGTCGAAATGAGTGAAACGATGAACGTCGATATCTGTGTCATTGGTGGAGGTTCCGGCGGTCTGTCCGTTGCCGCCGGTGCGGCCCAAATGGGGGCAAAAACTGTTCTCCTGGAAAAATATAAAATGGGCGGAGATTGCCTTAACTATGGCTGCGTCCCATCAAAAGCTTTGTTGGCGGCTGGACATGCCGCGCAATCGGTTCGCGAAGCTGATTGCTTGGGGATTACTGCAGTTGGCCCCAAATCGCGCTCGGAAGATGTTTATGGTCGCGTGAGGAGCGTTATCGGAGCCATTGAACCGCAAGATTCCGTGGAACGATTCGAGGGCCTTGGTGTGAAGGTCATTAAGGCCGCCGGCAAATTCGTTGGTCGTCAAGAAGTGGAAGCTAATGGTATTCGCATCAAGGCGCGACGTGTCGTTGTGTCGACGGGGTCGACTATGTTCGTGTCACCCATACCGGGTCTCGACAAGGTGCCGTACCTGACCAACGAAACCGTATTCAATCGCAGTACACTGCCCAAGCGTTTGATCGTCATCGGTGGCGGTCCTGTTGGAATGGAATTGGCCCAAGCGCATCGCCGCTTGGGTTGTGAAGTGACGGTCATTGAGATGGTTTCGATCATGCCCAAGGATGACGCGGAGTTGGTAGATGTGGTTCGCCAGCAGGTTCTCAGGGACGGTTTGGATGTCCGCGAGGGTGTGAAGATCATTCGAATTGAGCCTTATTCAGACGGTGTCTGCGTGGTGCTTAAAAAAGGGGACGGCGAAGAGACCGTTAACGGTTCGCATCTCCTCGTTGCCACCGGGCGCCGGCCAAATGTTGCTGGGTTAAATTTGGAAAATGCTGGTATCGAGTATTCGGAGAAAGGCATTTTGGTCGATACTCGCCTGCGCACGACTAACAAGAAGGTTTTTGCCATCGGTGACGTGGCTGGCGGCTTCTTGTTCACCCATGTGGCCGGGTATCATGCCGGCGTGGTGATTAAGAACGCTCTGTTCCGCCTGCCGGCTAAGGCCAATCATAGAGCTGTGCCATGGGTGACCTACACGGCGCCCGAATTGGCCCAGGTGGGTCTCAACGAAGGCCGCGCGAAGCAGGCTGGCAAGGATTTCCGTGTCCTGCGCTGGTCGTTTCACGAGAACGACCGGGCCCAGGCCGAAGGTCGAACGGACGGTCTAGTCAAGGCTATCGTCACGCCGAAGGGTCATATATTAGGCTGCGGGATTGTCGGTTCGCAAGCCGGTGAATTGATCCAACCTTGGGTTTTGGCCATGAGCGAGAAACTGAAAATCGGTGCTATAGCGACGATGATCGCGCCGTATCCCACATTAGGTGAAGTGTCCAAGAGGGCCGCGATCAGTTTTTATACGCCTTCTCTTTTCAATGATCGTACCCGTAAATTAGTCAAGTTCCTCTCCAAGTTTGGATAGGCGTATAGGAGCGATGGTACGAAAAAAAATCGAACACGATGAGTGCGATAGAAACCAAGCTTTCCCGTCCTCTGCCGAGGGTGTCGACACAGCTTTTGGCTTTGACGACTTTCTTCGTCATGCTGGCGGGGTGTGCTTGGACCTTGTAATTTTCCGAAGCTTGATCAAGGCGCCTCGCGAAGGCATCAACACGCTTCTGAACGAGCCGAAGGAATGCGTCGTGCTTTTAATAATCCTGTCCGCCGCTGGGCCGTTCAATTAGCTGATCCTCCGATTAATACATGGAGTGTGCAACTTGCCGCCGCTAGGATGTGCTTCGCAAATGTGTGGGGGAAATTGGTGTGGCTTCAACCTGGGACCCGGATCAGTATCTAAAGTTTCATGGCCCGCGTATTCGCCCTGCTTTGGATTTGCTAGCGCAGATGAACGTGGACAGCCCGGAAACCGTTTATGACTTGGGATGTGGTCCCGGCAATGTGACGGAGTTCATCCAACAGCGATGGCCGGCGGCCGACGTGATCGGCGTTGATGCCTCGGAGACCATGTTGGCCCAGGCCCGCGAACTTCATCCGGACAAGACATGGATTCAAGCCGATCTGACCGACTGGGCGCCCGATGCCAAGGCAGACGTTCTTTATTCAAACGCGGTCTTTCAATGGCTTCAGGATCACGAAACTTTGTTGCCGGGTTTGGTCGCCAACGTTCGCGAGGGCGGCATTTTCGCGTTCCAGCTGCCGCGTAATTGGAACGCGCCGTCGCACGCCATCATACATGAATTAGTGGCGACCAGCCCGCATCGCGCGCAATTGGAACCACTTCTTCTTCACGACCCGGTGCATCCGCCCGATTACTATTACGGTCTCCTAAGGCCCCATGTGAGCGCTATCGATATCTGGGAAACCGAATATCTACAAATTCTAGACGGTGAGAACGCTGTCGCCGAATGGACCAAGGGGTCGACTTTGAAGCCTTTGTTGGATGCGCTGAAAGATGAAGCGGCGGTGTTTTATGCACAGTACGCTGCGAATGTGGCGTCCCGATACCCTCAGCGATCCGACGGCAAGACCCTGTACCCCTTCCGCCGCCTTTTCGTTGTTGCCCGCCGATGATCTAATCGAAGACGCCCAGCCATCGCCACCAAACGTAGGTGAGTGGCAAGATCGTAAAGACGCTGATCAAGGACACCATAAACGTAACCTTGGTCCCGTCGATGAAACTGACATTGGAAATTCGCAGGCCTGCCAGCATGGGTGAAGCCTGATAGGGAAAGAAGATCGTTGCATACCCATTAACGATAATCATCAAGGCGGCACTGACAGGAATCTGAGCGGTTTCCGCGATTGTGCCGGCAAAGGGCATTATAATCGCGATTGTGCCGGGGATGGTCGCCAGCATCATCATAACGATATTGATTGCGGAGAACATACTGTAGGTATAAGCCGGTCGCGTCGGCTCGAACTCAGTGGCAGCCAAGAACACATCGGCTATCAAGGTGCCGGCGCCACTCGCCGCGAGCACCGCGCCCAGCCCGACAATGGTCGCGATGGTCAACAGAGCGATAAACCCGCTTCTTTGTGTGATAATTTGACGCGGCGTCAAAACGCCGATACCCGGAAGCAAACAGACAGTGGCTGCTGTCACGGCGACCCAACCGGGGGTAATACCGTGGATCACATCCGTCGCCCACATGCCCACAGTGATGGTGACGATGCCTGCAAGGCGCCCTGCCTCCGGTGAAAAGGGAACCCGTTTCATGAGATTGAGCTCGATTGGGGGGGGTTGATCGGAAAACCAATAGAGGATCACTGCAACGACCATGAAGCCTTTTAAAAATCCGGTTATGGGGAAATTCAATAGTAGGTAGTGTCCGTAGGTAAGGGTAACGCCGTAGAGACTGTCGGCCAATCCGGCCAAAAGCACATTGGGGGAATTCGCCGGCAGGATACCCATCGGAACAAATACGCTGATCATGATCACGCACAACAGCATGGCGCGCCGCCCGCGGCTGCCGGGTCCGAAACCCATAGTGTCTGCCGTAGCCTGTACGATGGGGATAAGAATAATTACCCGCGCGATCGCCGCTGGGATCAAAAAGGCTAGCACCGTGGCGGCGATGGCGAGCCTTATCACCGCGCTCGTCAACGAATTTCCCATTCGAAAGAGAAAGACCTGAGCTACCACGGTACCAAGTCCCGTCTTGTCGGCGGCGAGACCAAGAATGACGCCTCCAGCAACAAGCCAAAAGGCGCCGGATCGGAAACCGGAAAACACGGCTTCGATGGGTGCGATCTCAAAGATCAACGCTACTACGAAAAACAGGCTCGCATAAATAAATTCCGGTAGCGCGCTGGTGGCCATCATACCAATTGTGAACACCGTCAAGGCAATGGCCGCCACGGCCATGGGGTAGCCATCCTGATGCGGAATGCTCACATAGGTTGCCAGAGACAATGTCGTTACGGCGAGTAGGGGAAGCGGCCGGATTGCCGCGGGAACCGTCATGCCCAAGGTGACGTCATTTGCTAGAGCTTGGGAATGCGGCGGAGCGCCGTACAAATTCCAGCAACAAGTGCTCCTGTTCGTCCCGAACTGGACCGGATTTTGCGTGTTTCCAGGGGCGCGATTTTGGCGTTTCGCGCCATGCTTTCGTATGCACTAGGCGTGTGTTGCCGCTCAGCTTCGCCACTCCATCAAGTTCCCAACCAATGGTCATAGGTGTAATTATCCTGACGCCGCCGGGTCGGGGTGCAAACCCGTATATCTTTTTTGGGGCTCGGGCCTCCAAATTGGTTTTGTTGCTGTTCATTCCGGCCTTCCCATTGTTAGTCGCCAAGCGCGACGCCCTCGCGCCGCTTGTCAGCGCCGCCTTCCAATCCTTTTGGTGTAATTCGAATGCCTTGCAATCCACTGCGCCACTTGAGGGTCTTTACCTTGTGCCCCAGCGCTTCCAACCCGGGGCGAAGCGCCTCTAGGTCCGAACCCTTTTCGATTTCCAAACCCCGGTTCCGGCTCAAAAAGTTTGGCAGGTCGATCGCTTCCTGAATTGACAAGCCCCAATCGATCACTCCGACTAGGGTTTTGGTGACGTAGCCAATGATACGCGAACCGCCGGGTGAACCGACAGCCATCATTAAAGTGCCGTCTTCATTGAAGACCAGTGTAGGCGACATGGAGCTCCGGGGCCGTTTGTCGGCTGTCGCCCGATTCGCTACGTCTCGGCCGTTCTGGGTTGGCCGGAATGAGAAATCGGTGAGCTGATTGTTGAGGATGAAACCGCTGGCCATTTGCCGCGACCCGAAGGCATTCTCCACACTTGAGGTCATGGATACCGCACTGCCGGTGGCGTCGATTACGCTGAGATGGGTTGTTGACGGACCTTCAAATCCCTCGTGAGGAGACAATCGCAGGGCGCTCGGCACATTTGGTTTGCCCGCCCTCCTTCGGCCGCCGGCGCGGCGGATATTGATTTTTTGGGCACGGCGGTTCAAATATTGACCGTCGATCATTTCTTTGGCGGGCACTCTGACGAAATCGCTGTCGCCTATGAAGGTATTGCGGTCAGCGAAGGCCAATGCCCCGGCTTCGCCTACCAGATGCACGGACTCAAGGGAGGCAGGGGTCATATTTTTTAGATCGAAACTCGATAGCATTCCGAGAATTTGCAATGTTGTCAAACCGCCGGAAGACGGTGGTCCCATGCCGCAGACTAATTTAGCTCGATAGGTGGCACACACGGGTTTACGCTTCACCGCGCGATAATTGGCTAAATCCTTCAGGGTCATGCCGCCTCTATTTCGTCTCGCGTCGCGCACGGCACGGACGATGGATTGAGCGATGGGACCGTTATAGAAAGCATCTGCGCCTCCTTTGGCAATCCGGCGCATGGTTGCTGCGAAGGCGCGGTTTTTGAGTATCGTTCCCGCCGGTTTGGTAGCGCCGCTTGGATGATAAAAGTAACCAAGTGCCGCCGGTGTTCGCCTAAGGTATTTCTCGCGCGACAACTGGTCTGCCAAGCGCGGCGACAAGGGAAATCCCTTTTCTGCCAATCGGATTGCTGGGCCAAATAGGTTCGCCCAGGGTAGATTCCCGTGTTCGCGGTGCACCATCTCCAACATGCGGATGAGACCGGGCACACCAACGGCGGATCCGCCAACCACTGCATCGAAAAATTTTTTTGGCTTTCCGTTTACCATCAGGAACATATCCGGGTGTGCGGACTTTGGGGCGGTTTCGCGGCCGTCAAAACTCTCTGTGGCGCCGGACTTGGCATTGTAATGAAGGAGAAAGGCACCGCCGCCAAGGCCGGAGGATTGCGGCTCCACAAGGCTCAGAACCATCTGGGCGGCAATGGCGGCGTCGGCCGCGCTACCGCCATCGCGCAATATCTCTAAACCAGCCTTTGACGCCAGGGGATGGGCGGCAGCGATCATGTAACTCTCGGCATAACCATCTGTTGCGGAGGCGACTCGTGCCGGCCCCGTAGGCAGGGTTTTACAGGCTCCGAGGGTTATGGGGAGCATGCCCAAGATGACCCAGGACCATTGTGAAGAAGGTAACATGAGGCGCATGTTACCGAGTGTGTCGGGTGAAGTGGACCGTTTTTCTATCTTTCAGCAAACCTGTGGCATCATGATATAATATCGCATCAGCAATTGTGAAATCAGGAGCCTTCTCAATAGAGATTTGAGGACCGTATCGAAAACTCAAACAGAATGCCGTTATTTCACCCCGGTTTGGAATTCTCTACTCGGCCTTTTGTCCGCAAAATGCGAGGTCAGGCGCAATCAAGCGTTGGCGGAGATTAAATTATTGTGCGCCGCACCATAATTTAATAACTTTGATTTCGCGGTGATCATTTTAAAACGCCATAAAGTGGGAGTTATGACAGCGAAATATCATGCAAGTTGCCGGCCGCCGATAGATATTCGCGTTTATAAGGGGCGTGCTACCGGGCTGCCTGACGGCTTACACCACACCCACGGCTAGGCGGCCATGAATGGAAATGAGGGTACTGTTGAGCTGGCCGCGGACGAGTTCACCGAACATGAAGATTTACCAAATATTGGCATTGGCGTGTCGCTCTGCTGCGAAGGCCAGATTTCGACACCCCAGGACATGATCAACTTCGTTGCGGATTTCACGCGGAAGTTTGTTAAGCATTTTGCGGACTTGGGTGCCGCCAAATGTGACGCCGGATCTACCTATGCCGAGAACTTTTGTAGAAGCGCCCTGCTTAGTCTCGAGAAATCAAGCGGCTTACCGGGAGCGGTATGGTGAAAATTGTACGGTCCATTGCTGAAATGCGTAACGTGATTGCTGACTGGCGTCGGAGAGGCGCCACGGTGGGATTGGTGCCCACTATGGGCGGCCTTCATGCCGGTCATCTATCCCTTGTTCGAATAGCGGGCGAGCATTCCGACCAGGTGGTCGCAACCGTGTTCGTGAACCCGGCTCAGTTTTCGCCCAAGGAGGATTTCGATGCTTACCCCCGAAATGAAGACGACGACCGTCAGATGTTAGAAGAAGCGGGCGCGAGCCTTTTGTTCGCGCCACCTATTAAGGAGATTTATCCGGCCGGCCACGTCACGAAGGTCCATGTGGAGGGCCTGAGCAGATTGCTGGAGGGCGAATTTCGCCCACAGTTTTTAACTGGCGTGGCGACGGTGGTTAGCAAGCTGTTGATCCAGGCCATGGCCGATGTGGCCGTGTTTGGTGAAAAGGACTACCAGCAACTTCAAGTCATTCGCCGCATGGCTCTAGACCTGGATATCCCCACGGAAATTCTTGGTGCGCCGACGATCCGTGAGGATGATGGTTTGGCCATGTCGTCCCGCAACCGCTATCTAAGCGAGGATGAGCGGCCCCACGCCGGCAGGCTTTTTTCCGCGATTACCGACATTGCCCGTGCTATCGCCGAGGGTGCGGGTCCGATACCGCTTTGCGACTCGGCAGAAAGACGGTTAATCGAAGCGGGATTTCGCGAAGTTGACTATATCACGGTTCGCGACGCAGAGACCCTGGAACAGTATCGCGGCCCCGGAAATCCCGGACGGGTTTTGGCTGCGGCTTGGCTGG